>CABFVV010000002.1_pt1 | contig 194734 bp, 183 predicted proteins | sample 8864751 | NCBI WGS metagenome assembly CABFVV01 (sample SAMEA5735770, study PRJEB23740) | soil metagenome | biome: forest; feature: forest soil; material: soil | place: USA | collected 2013-10-13 | depth 0.1 m | reverse complement strand
CAAGTCATGCCTGATGACCATAGCGAGTCGGTCCCACCCCTTCCCATCCCGAACAGGACCGTGAAACGACTCCACGCCGATGATAGTGCGGATTCCCGTGTGAAAGTAGGTAATCGTCAGGCTCCCCTGCAAGACCAGAAACCCCACCCCGCAAAGGTGGGGTTTCTGCGTTTACCCGGCAAAAACAGGCGCAGAAAACATCGCCGCCGTCAGACCCTCGAAGCGCTCCGGCTCTTCTGGTCTCACTCCTTCCCGATCCGCAGCGCGTTCGCGTACCGCGTCAGCTCCAGATAAGCACGTCCGACATCAGTAGCGCCGCGCGTCGACATACGCACAGTGGCAGCGACGGCCGAATCACAAGCCGTCTCCCAGATCCATTCAGCCGCTTTATTTCTCTTGTGCCAGAAATCGCTGCGCCAGCCGAACCCAATACGTCGCGCCGATTGGCAATAGCTCGTCGTTGAAGTCATAGCTCGCGTTATGCAGCATGCAAGGCCCGGCACCATGTCCTGAGTCCCGGTGCCCACCGTCGCCGTTACCGAGAAATGCGTAACAGCCCGGCTTCGCCAGCAGCATGAATGAAAAATCCTCGGCGCCCATCGTCGGTTCGACCGCGTCATCGACATTTTCCACGCCGACAATTTCCTTCATGACCGCCGCCGCGAAGCGGGTCTCTTCGCTACTGTTGATGGTCGGCGGGTAGTTTCGATGGAAGTGGATATCGACCGAGCAATCGTAAGCCTCTGCCGTGCTCTGGGCGATCTTGCGCATGCGTGTTTCGATCAGATCGAGCGTTTCGGTGGTAAACGTCCGCACGGTCCCTGCGATCCACGCATCGTCGGGGACGACATTGAGGGCGTCGCCAGCGTGAATCTGGGTGATCGACAATACGGCGGTATCGAGCGGTTTCTTGTTTCGCGTGATGATGCTTTGCAGCCCGCTCGCAATCTGAACCGCGGTGAACACGGGGTCGCGTCCGTTGTGCGGGAGTGCCGCGTGTGAACCCACGCCCTTGATTTCAATGCGAAATTCGTTGCTGGACGCCATGATCGGGCCTTCGGTCACGCCGAAGTGGCCTGACGGCATGCCCGGCCAGTTGTGAATGCCGAAGACTGCATCGACCGGAAACTTCGTAAACAGGCCATCGTCGATCATTGCCTGTGCGCCGGCACCGCCTTCTTCTGCCGGTTGAAAGATGAATACGATCGTGCCGTCAAATTCTCCGTGCTTGGCCAGATGGCGCGCCGCGCCAAGCAGCATCGCAGTATGTCCGTCATGGCCGCACGCGTGCATTTTGCCGTCGTTCTGCGAGCGATGGTCGAAGCTGTTTAGCTCCTGAATCGGCAGCGCGTCCATGTCGGCGCGCAGTCCGATCGAGCGCGATCCGTTACCGCGCTTCAGTACGCCGACTACGCCCGTTTTGCCCAATCCGCGATGAGTCTCGATGCCCCAGGACTCAAGTGTCCGGGCAACCAGATCCGCAGTTGCTGTTTCTTCATAACGCAGCTCGGGGTGGGCATGAATGGTTCGTCGAAGGGTTTGAATTTCGCCGTGGGCGGCCTGAATTTCTGGGATCAGTTTCATGATGGTGCGCTTGTGCTTTGCTTTGCGTGGAATCGCTCGGGGCCATATTGCCCGGGCACGTTGATAACCGATTCTACGCCGAAGGCGTTTTTGGCGGCACCATACGGGGCAACGGGCAAAGGACGTAATAAAATTCGGAATTGCCCCACCGCTTAACGCTCTCCTGGACGGATCGCCGATGAATGCTCCGACTGAATTCGCCCGCGCGGTGTGCCCGCACGATTGCCCTGATACCTGCGCGATGCGCGTGACCGTCGAAGGCGGACGGGCGATCAAGGTCGTCGGCGATCCCGATCATCCGCCGACCCAAGGCGCGCTATGTACCAAGGTCAGCCGCTATGCCGAGCGGGTGCACCATCCGCATCGGTTGACGACACCGATGAAGCGCGTCGGCCGCAAAGGCGAAGGCCGTTTTGAGCCGATCAGTTGGGATGAGGCGCTTGAGTTCGCGGCAACGCGCCTGTCGGAGATCGCGAGCCGTGCGCCCGAAGCCATCATGCCCTACAGCTACGCTGGTACGATGGGTCTGGTCCAAGGCGACAGCATTGCGCAACGGTTCTTTCACAAACTCGGCGCATCGCAGTTAGACCGCACGATTTGTGCAGCCGCCGGTGCGGCGGGGTTGAAATACACCTACGGCGCCGGCATTGGCATGCTCACCGAGTTTTTCGGCGAAAGCGAGGTCATCCTGATCTGGGGCTCGAACCCCATCGCTTCGAACCTGCACTTCTGGACACGCGCCCAGGAAGCCAAGCGTCGCGGCGCAAGGCTGATCGCGATCGATCCGTATCGATCGCTGACGGCGGAAAAATGCCACCAGCACATTGCGCTGAAACCCGGAACTGATGGCGCTTTGGCGCTCGGCATGATCAACGTGTTGATCACGGAAAATCTTCTCGATCACGCCTACATCGCGGCTCATACCTTGGGCTTTGCTGAACTGAAGGTCCGCGCGCTCAGTTATCCGCCGTCACGTGCTGCTCAAATCTGCGGTGTCGACGAGCAGGTGATCGTCAATCTTGCGCGCCTTTACGGCAGCACGAAAAAGGCCGCGATCCGGATGAACTATGGCCTGCAGCGGGTGCGTGGCGGCGGTAACGCTGTGCGCGCAATCGCCTGCTTACCTTCGCTGACAGGTGCATGGCGCGAGCGGGCGGGTGGTGTGTTGCTGTCTTCGGGCGGATGGGCGCCAGTGGACTCGCACGCGTTGCAGCGGCCGGACCTGATGCCGGGCTGGCCCGCCAAGACTTCGCGCGTCATCAATATGAACGCAATCGGCGACGCGTTGCTGCATCCGGGCGATGCCACGTTCGGCCCGAAAGTCGAGGCGATCATCGTCTACAACTCGAATCCGGTGGCGGTCGCGCCGGACTCGGAACGGGTCGCCGCAGGTTTTGCACGCGAAGATCTGTTCACGATCGTCCTCGAGCACTTTCAGACCGACACCGCGGACTACGCCGATCTGCTTTTGCCTGCCACGACGCAGTTGGAGCATCTCGACGTGCACAAGTCGTACGGACACACGCACGTGATGGCCAACTTGCCGGCGATCGCGCCGGTCGGCGATGCACGCCCGAACACGGAAATCTTTCGCGGCCTGGCGCGCCACATGGGCCTGCAGGAACCGGCGCTTTACGAGAGTGACGACGCTATCGCGCAGTCTGCTTTCCGCTGGAACGACAAAACGCTGGAAGGCGTGAACTGGGACTCGCTAAAGAAAACCGGCTGGGCCGCACTGAATCTGCCTGACGCGCCATTCGCAGAGGGCGGCTTTCGCACGCCGTCCGGCAAATGCGAGTTCTTCAGCGAGCGCCTCGCGCTGCAAGGGCTCGATCCGTTGCCCGACTACCTGCCGCCTTACGAATCCGAAGACGGTGCGCCTGAACTCGCCGCTCGTTACCCGCTTGCGATGATCTCGCCGCCTGCCCGTAACTTCCTGAACAGCACCTTCGTGAACATCGAAAGCCTGCGCTCGACAGAAGGCGAGCCGCACCTGGACATCCACCCGGCCGACGCGCAGCAGCGAAACATCGCCGACGGTGACCTGGTGCGCATATTCAACGATCGTGGCGCGATGCAGGCGCGCGCCCGTGTCACCGACAAGACACGTAAAGGGCTCGTGGTCGGCCTGTCAATCTGGTGGAAGAAGCTCGCGCCTGACGGCTGCAACGCCAATCAGGTCACCAGCCAGGCGCTCACCGATCTGGGTGGATCAGCCACGTTCTACGACTGCCTCGTCGAAGTCGAACGCGCCTGAAGCACGTTCAAAAATCCCGCTGCAACGGCTCTTAACGGGTTCGAGGTTGCAGTCTAACCTGGCCGCTTTTCACGAATAACACAGGGAAGCCCATGCTACGATGCGTTTTTAGCACGACCATTCGAAAATAAAGGAGGAGACGCTGCATGGACAAAATCTGGCTGAAATCTTATCCACCCGGCGTTCCCGCAGAGATTGACCCGACTCGCTATTCGTCCGTCGCCGAACTGCTCGAAGAAGCCTTCCGCGACCACCGCGCCAAACCGGCGTTTGTCTGCATGGGCAAGGAGATCAGCTACGGCGAGCTCGACGAGCTCTCGCGCAAGCTGGCCGCGTGGTTTCAGTCGAAGGGTCTTGCCCGCGGCGCGCGCATCGCGATCATGATGCCGAACGTGCTGCAATATCCTGTCGCGATTGCGGCGATCTTGCGCGCGGGCTACGTTGTGGTGAATGTGAACCCGCTCTACACCCCGCGGGAGCTCGAGCATCAGCTCAAGGATAGCGGCGCGGAAGCGATCATCCTGCTCGAAAACTTCGCTGTCACGCTGCAGGCGATCGTGCGCAATACGTCGATCAAGCACGTCGTCGTCGCCGCAATGGGCGATCTGATGGGCGTGAAGGGCGCGCTGGTGAATTTTGTCGTGCGGCGCGTGAAGAAAATGGTACCGGCGTGGAGTCTACCGGGCCACGTCAAATTCAACACGGCGATCGCCGAAGGCGGTCGCCAGAGTTTTAAGCCGGTCCAGCAAGGTCCAGACGACGTCGCGTTTCTACAGTACACAGGCGGCACGACCGGCGTGGCCAAGGGCGCGACGCTCCTGCATCGGAACCTGATCGCCAACGTGTTGCAGTCGGAAATCTGGCTCGATCCGGTTCGCGCGAACCGCAAGGACATCGATCAGTTCGTCACGGTTGTTGCGTTGCCGCTTTATCACGTCTTTGCGCTGACGGTCTGCGGGCTGTTGACGATCCGTACTGGCGGCCTCGGCGTGCTGATTCCGAATCCGCGCGATATCCCCGGCATGATCAAGGCGCTGGAAGGTTATCCGATCACGACGATTCCCGCCGTCAACACGCTGTACAACGCGATGTTGAACAGCCCAGACTTCCACAAACTGGATTTTTCGAAGCTGATCGCAGCAAATGGCGGCGGGATGGCGGTGCAGGAAGCGGTCGCCAAGCGCTGGTTCGAGCACACACATAGGCCGATCATCGAGGGCTACGGTCTGTCGGAGACCTCGCCGTGCGTCACCTGCAATCCGGTCACCGTTACGGAATATAGTGGCACGATCGGTTTGCCGCTGCCGTCGACGGAAATCTCGATTCGCGACGACGAAGGCAATGAGGTGCCGCTCGGCCAGCCGGGAGAAATCTGCATCCGTGGCCCGCAAGTGATGGCGGGTTACTGGAACCGCCCGGACGAAACGGCCAAGGTTATGACACCGGATGGCTTCTTCAAATCGGGCGATGTCGGCTTGATGAACGAAAATGGCTTCGTCAAGATCGTCGATCGGAAGAAGGACATGATTCTGGTCTCCGGCTTCAACGTCTATCCGAACGAGATCGAGGACGTGGTTGCCAAGCTGCCGGGCGTGTTCGAAGTCGCCGCGGTCGGCGTGCCGGATCAGCATTCGGGCGAAGCGGTGAAGCTGTTTGTAGTGAAGAAGGATCAGGCGCTTACCGATGCGGATATCTTCGCGTATTGCAAACAGCAATTGACCGGCTACAAGCGGCCGAAGATCGTCGAATTCCGTACAGAGTTGCCTAAGAGCAATGTTGGCAAGATTCTGCGTCGCGAGTTGCGCGACGGCCGGGCGTAAGCGCATCAGGCCCATCGGCCCGACCAAAGCGGGCGCGAAGTAAAGCATTGCACGAAAGAAAGAGAAAGGCCCGACAGACGGAAGTCTGCCGGGCCTTTCTCTTTGGCCCGTCGCCTCCACGCCAACCAAGTCTGATCTGCGCGGGTGCGCGGCCATAAAAAAAGGCGCCCGAAGGCGCCTTTGAGGCAAACTGCTTTATTACGACTTATTAGAACTTGTGGCGGATACCGATGCGAGCCGTGAACTGGTTCTGGTTCGCCGACGGGGTGATGCTGGCGATGGATGCAGTTGCAGGAGTCAGGCCACCTGCAGTGTTCAGCGTCTCGCCCAAAGCGTGCTGGTACACACCCGTCACGTACACGTCGGTACGCTTGGACAGGAAGTAATCCACGCCAACTGCACCTTGGTGGTACTGAGCGCGCGATTGACCTTGGATTTCCGCACCGCGGGTGTAGTCATATGCTGCGCCGACCAGTAACGCCGGGGTCAACTGATACTTGAAGTTGAGTTCCGCATTGTTGAACGTAGCCGATTGGCCCGCGAACGGCGAATGGTACGTAGCGCCCAAGTTCCCGAAGCGGATATTCGAGTACGTTGCGCCGATCGTTGCTGCGCCGAACGTGTATGCACCGCCTGCACCAATGACTTGGTACGTGTTAGCCGACGCGAAGCCGGTGTACACGCCCGACGTCACAGCTGCGGCTGCCGCAGACGGCGTGGCAGGCGTGTTGAACAGGCCGCCCGAATTTGCCGGGGTGCGTGCGTTCAAGTAACCAACGCCGAGAACGAGAGGGCCGTTGTTGTAGCCAGCGCCCAACGACCAGATCTGGTTCTGCGAGAAATTGCCGGCTTGACCGCCGAAGCTGTACGTGCCGCCGAACGTCAGGCCGCCGTAGTTTGCGCTCGTGTACTTGACCGTGTTGTTGGTGCGGAACGAGTTGTTGAAGTTGTCGAGGTCGCTCGGGTGAGCTGCGATGGAGCCACCCCATTGGTCACCGGCTTCCAGCGGACCGACATAGTCAACCACGGAGTCGTACTGACGACCCAGCGTAACCGTGCCGAACTGGCTCGTCGACAGGCCGACGTAAGCTTGACGACCAAACATCAGGCCGCCTTGACCCAGCTTGCCGGTGTTCACGTCAAAGCCGTTTTCCAACACGAAGATTGCCTTCAAACCACCGCCCAGATCTTCGGTGCCGCGCAGGCCGAAGCGCGAGCCTTGCAGAACGCCGCTGGACAGGTTGTACAGGTGCTTGCCGTTAGCGTTGGTGTTGATGTTGAAGCCTTCATCAATAATACCGTACAGGGTCACGCTGCTCTGAGCATGAGCGACGCCTGCGAATGCGCCCAGTGCTGCGAGAGCGAGAAGCGACTTTTTCATCGAATGATCTCCAAGGATTACGAATCTTTTGTACAAGGCGAATATTTGTCTAGCGTTGAGGCCTTGCTTGTCCAACTTCGCGAGAAGTTGCACGTAATGTAACAAAAGGCCTACATGGCACAAAGAAAAAGGAGACGGCCGGGACCGGTCCTGTTTCGTTTACGCAACATGGTCTAAAATCTGAAATTGGCCGTCGGAATCGTTTGAATTCAAGGCCTTCGCGACGCCGGGTTTACCCCGCAAAGTCTTGTCGCGGGGACCTGTCAGCGCGGCGGGGCGGTTGTCGAATCAGGGAGTGCTGAATGTTTCTGGACGAGTTGATTAGCGAGTTTGATAGGGGTTTACGCTCAATAACCGGCGTGTCGCGGATGAGTCGTCCATTGCCGATTCCGCAAGAATCGGCGGCGGAGCCTGCCGAGCTCTCCCCGGCGGAACGCGCGCATGCGGCCGGTTTGATGCGTGTGAACCACGTCGGTGAGGTGTGCGCCCAAGCGCTTTATCAGGCTCAAAAACTTGCTACCAGGTCGCCGTCTTTGCGAGCTGTGTTTAATCACGCTGCCACAGAAGAAGAGGATCATCTGGCGTGGACCGCCAAACGCCTCGAGGCGCTCGATTCGCGTCCAAGTCTGTTGAACCCGCTCTGGTATACAGGTGCGCTGGCAATCGGCCTCGCGGCAGGCCGCCTGGGTGATCGGGTGAGTCTCGGCTTCATGGCCGAAACCGAGCGCCAGGTCGAACAGCATCTGGATAGCCATCTGGATCAGTTGCCTGCGGCCGACCGCGAGTCACGCGCGATCGTCGAACAGATGCGCGTAGATGAAGCGGAGCACGGCAAATCCGCCATGGACGCGGGCGGCGTCGAACTACCGTTCCCTGCGCGAGCGCTGATGCGAGCGGTATCGAAAGTCATGACACGCACCGCCTACTATATATAGGTCCGAGACCTCTGCTCACGCACCGCCTGAGAGTGGGGCGGCGCCTCGCGCGCCGTCCGCTTGAAATACCCGGAACGCCAGCAAACACCTCCCGATCCCGCTTCACGATCTCTTACATTCCGCGCCTTTCCCTCGCACTTTTCACGTATCACCTTCACAAGATTCACTAGCTCATTCATTTATAACGGTTTTCCGTTTTATGTCTGACGTGAAGGAGTCGCGCTAAGTCCTTGTTCTAACAAACAAAATTCGCTCGAAAAGCGCGTATCTCCCTTGACCCCTGTTTAGCGTTACTCTAAAGTGGGAGACAGTGTGAGAAAGTGTATTTTTGTGTGATCTCACAGGCGGTTTCGGGTAGATTTTCACGAATCGGACAGCCGGCGAAAAAAACGCCGACACGGGAGAGCGAAGTGTTCCAAGGGGCGTCGGCGCTGACGCTCGATGCGAAAGGGCGGATGTCGATTCCCTCTCGCTATCGGGACGCGCTGCAAACACAGGCAGAGGGCCGGGTGACGATCACCAAGCACCCGGACGGCTGCCTGTTGCTCTTTCCGCGCCCGGAATGGGAGATCTTTCGCGACAAGGTCGACAAGTTGCCTATGAACGCGGCGTGGTGGAAGCGCATTTTTCTCGGCAATGCCATGGACGTCGATATGGACGGCGCGGGCCGCGTGCTCGTGTCGCCGGAATTGCGCGCGGCCGGCTCGCTGGAAAAGGAAGTGAACCTGCTCGGCATGGGTCGTCATTTTGAATTGTGGGACGCACAAATTTACGCAGCAAAGGAACAGGCAGCGATCGCTGAGGGCATGCCCGAAGCGTTAAAGAATTTCACGTTCTGATCGCGGACTACATATATGGCACCTGCGATGGGAAACGAATTGCAGCATCGCACGGTGCTGCTGGAAGAGGCGGTTGAAGCGCTGGTCACGCGCGCGGACGGCGTTTATGTGGACGGTACGTTTGGGCGCGGCGGTCATAGCCGCCTGGTGCTGGAGAAGCTGGGTGAAGCCGGACGCCTGATCGCGTTCGACAAAGACCCGCTCGCCATCGCCACGGCCCAGCAGATTGCGGATCCGCGCTTTGGCATCGTGCACGAGAGTTTTGCTTCACTGCGTGACGCGATTGCGGAGCGCGGGGTAGGGCGGGTGTCGGGTGTTTTGCTGGATCTGGGCGTGTCGTCGCCGCAAGTCGACGACCCGGAGCGGGGTTTCAGTTTCCGCGCCGACGGCCCGCTCGACATGCGGATGGACCCGACGCGCGGCGAGTCTGCGGCTGACTGGCTGGCGCGGGCCACGGTGCAGGAACTGACGGAGGTGATACGAGATTATGGGGAAGAACGGTTTGCTTTTCAGATTGCAAAGGCGCTTGTTGCTCGCCGGGCAGAGTCCGACCGTCTTGGGCCTCTCGTCAGCACGGGCGAGCTTGCCCAAATCGTGGCTAACGTCGTCAAAACCCGTGAGAAGGGCAAGGATCCGGCAACCCGCACCTTTCAAGCTATACGGATTCACATCAATCAAGAGCTTGCGGAGCTGCAAGTCGTTTTAGAAGCAGCGTTGTCGCTGTTGGAGCAAGGGGGGCGGCTGGTGGTCATCAGCTTTCATTCGCTCGAGGACCGGATCGTCAAACGATTCATGCAGGCGCACGCCAGTACGCCTGCGGTGGACCGCCGTCTGCCGATTCGTGCGGTCGATTTGCCGAGCCCTCCGCTCAAAATCATTGGCCGCGTGTTCGCCAGCGACGCTGAAGTCGCCGCGAACCCGCGCGCCCGTTCTGCCGTGATGCGTGTGGCGGAGCGGATCGCGCCATGAGCCGCCTCAATATCTTCCTGCTGATGATCGTGATGGGCTGCGCTTTGTCGGTCGTCAACGCTACCAATCAGCAGCGTCAGATCTTTATCCAGTTGCAGCGCGCGCAATCGCAGGAGCGCCAGTTGCAGCAGGATTATTCGCAGCTTCAATATCAGCAGAGCGCGTTGTCGAAGACGTCGCGCATCGAGCAGATCGCCACTGATTCCCTGAAGATGCAATCAGTCACGACCGGGCGCACCCAGTACCTGACGCTCGATCCGGGCGCCGCCAAGGCTGAGGACGCACCGATCCCGACTTCCGGCCCGGCGTCGGCGCCGGTCGCGAGCCGTCGCGGAGGCGTGCGATGAAAAAATCGTCGACTCGCAAAAGCGTCGCCTTTTCGGCGAACCCGATCCTGTCGGTGCGCCTGCCCATGTGGCGCTCGAAACTCGTCGTGTTCATGCTGTTCATGGCGTTTGTCGCGCTGACCGCGCGCGCCTTCTGGATTCAGGGGCCGGGCAACGCCTTCTATCAGAAGCAGGGTGAAATCCGCTATCAGCGCCGGCTCGAACTGCCGGCCACGCGCGGCAAGATTCTCGACCGCAACGGCCTCGTGCTCGCCACGAGTCTGCCGGTGCGCGCGATCTGGGCAATTCCCGATTCGGTGCCGGACGACCTCGGGGCCGACAAGCTGAATCAGCTCGGCAAGCTGCTCGGCATGACGAACAAGGAGTTGCGCGCCAAGCTGTCCGAGGACAAGAACTTCGTCTACGTGAAGCGGCAGGTGCCGGTCGACGTCGCCGAGAAAGTCACCGAGCTGGACATCCCCGGCATTTACGCACGCGACGAGTACAAGCGCTTTTATCCGGAAGGCGAGATCACGGCTCACCTGATCGGCTTCACCAATGTGGAAGACGAAGGCCAGGAAGGCGTCGAACTCGGCGACCAGAAGTTGCTGGCCGGCATGTCGGGCAGCCGCCGCGTCATTAAGGACCGCATGGGTCACATCATCGAGGATGTGGACGAACAGGTCGTGCCGCACAACGGCCAGGACGTCGATCTCTCTATCGACAGCAAGATCCAGTACATCGCTTATACGAACCTGAAAGCGGCCGTCGAGAAATTCAAGGCGAAGGCCGGCGCGGCGATGGTGATCGACGTGCGAACCGGCGAAGTGCTCGCGCTGGTTAACTACCCGACGTACAACCCGAACGACCGTTCGCACCTCACAGGCGACCAACTTCGCAACCGCATTCTCACGGACACCTTCGAGCCGGGTTCGATCATGAAGCCGTTCACGGTGTCGCTCGCGCTCGACCTGCACCGCGTGACGCCGACTACACTGGTAGATACGGGGCCGGGCCGCTTTGTGCTCGACGGTGCGCCAATTACCGACGACAGCGCGTTCGGCGTGCTGACTGTAGGCGGCGTGATCCAGAAGTCGAGCAATATCGGCGCGACGAAGATCGCCATGCAGCTCAAGCCCGAAGAGATGTGGAACATGTACACCAGCATCGGTCTCGGCCAGGCGCCGAAGGTCGGCTTCCCGGGCGCGGCGGCGGGCCGTCTGCGTCCGTGGAAGAGCTGGCGCCGCATCGAACAGGCGACCATGTCGTACGGCTACGGCTTGTCGGTGTCGCTGTTCCAGTTGGGCCGTGCGTACACCGCGATTGCGCATGACGGCGAGATCATGCCGGTGTCGATTTTCCGCACGCCTGGCGATCAGCCGGCCACGGGGCCGCAAATTTTCGCGCCCACCACCGCTCGCGAAGTGCGGGCGATGCTTGAAACCGTCACGGCGCCTGGCGGCACGTCGCCGGATGCGGCCGTGCCGGGCTATCGCGTCGGCGGCAAGAGCGGCACTGCGTACAAGCATGGTGCTCACGGCTACGACCACTCCAAGTACCGCGCCTCGTTCGTCGGCATGGCGCCGATGCCGAATCCGCGCATCGTCGTCGCCGTGTCGGTCGACGAACCGACGGCGGGCAGCCACTTCGGCGGTCAGGTGTCCGGTCCGGTGTTCTCGTCGATTGTCGGCGACACGCTGCGTTCGCTGAATGTGCCGCCGGATATGCCGGTCAAACAGATGGTCGTGTCGGACGACTCAGCGCCTGCTGCGCCAGGCGCACCGCCCTCGCCCGCAACGGTCAAGAAACTTTCCACCAGCGCCGGCGCGAAGAAAATGACGATTTCCGCCAACGCGAAAAGCCATCCCGGAGTTGTGCGATGAGCGCGCTGCGTAAGAAGCACCCAGCGCACCGGCAAATTGCCGACGCACTCAACTGGCTGCACGCTCGCGTGCAGCCAGGCGCGCATCTGCACGCCGACACGCGCTCGCTTGCAGCGGGCGACGCGTTTTTCGCCTATGCGGTCGACGGCGCGGACAACCGTCCGTTCATCGACGGCGCGATCGAGCGTGGCGCGGCAGCCGTGCTGGTTCAGCCCGAAGGCTTTAGCGGTGCGATCGATTCGTCCACTACGCTGGCCGTGCCGGCGTTGAACGAACTCGCCGGTTCGATTGCGAGCGCCTGGTATAACGATCCGAGCGACGGCATGCTGACGGTCGGTATCACCGGCACGAACGGCAAGACCTCCTGCAGCCAATGGATCTCGGCAGCCTTGACCGCGCTCGGCAAGCGTTGTGCGATCATCGGCACGCTCGGCACCGGTCTGCCGGGTCAACTCGTACACACCGGTTTCACGACGCCCGACGCGCCGCAACTGCAACGCAGTCTCGCGCAATTGCGCGATGCCGGCGCTCAAGCAGTCGCGATGGAAGTGTCGTCGCACGCGCTGCATCAAGGCCGCGTGAACGGCACGGCGTTCGACATCGCCGTGTTCACGAATCTCACACAGGACCACCTCGACTATCACGGTACGTTCGAAGCGTACGAAACGGCGAAGGCGCGTCTTTTCGCATGGCCGGAACTGCGCGCCGCGGTGATCAACCGTGACGACGCTGCAGGTCGTCGGCTGCTCGCGAGCACGAAGGGCCATGCTCGCACGGTCGCCTTCGGTCTCGACGAAGCGCTCAAAGACGCGCCGCAAGCCGACGCGTTGCTGCTCGCCTCGAACGTGCGCGCCACCGCGATCGGCACCGCGTTTCACCTGACCACATCCGACTGGGGCAATGCCGACGTCGAAGTGCAAACGCTCGGCGCTTTCAACGTCAGTAATCTGCTCGGCGTACTCGGCGCATTGCTTGCCGCTGATGTGCCTTTTGACGCCGCACTGGCCGAACTGGCGAAGCTCGAACCGGTAAATGGCCGCATGCAGCGTCTCGGCGGCCGTTTGCAGAACGATGAGCCGCTCGTCGTGATCGATTACGCGCACACGCCGGACGCGCTGGAAAAGACCCTGGAAGCACTGCGCCCGATGGCGGCCGCACGCGGCGGCGAACTGATCTGCATGTTCGGTTGCGGCGGCGACCGCGACGCGACCAAGCGTCCGCTGATGGGCGCGATCGCCGAGAAGCTCGCCGACGGCGTCGTCGTGACGAGCGACAACCCGCGCAGCGAAGATCCGCAGTCGATCATCGAGCAGATTGCCGCAGGCATGAAAGACGCGTCGAAGGCCCGTCGCATCGAAGACCGCGCAAGTGCGATCCTGCAATCGATCCGCTGCGCCGCGCGCGAAGATGTCATCGTGCTGGCCGGCAAGGGGCACGAAGCAACACAGGAAATCATGGGTAAGAAACGCGCGTTCTCCGATCAGGACCATGCTCGCCTTGCGCTCGCCGCACGGGCGACGCACGCACGCGGAGGTGGCGAATGACCGGGCGGCGTACCGCAATGTTCTCGCTGCGTGAAGCCGCTGCGCTGATCCCCGGCGCCACCGTGCTGGGTGACGACAACGTCACGTTCGAACGTGTTTCGACCGATAGCCGCAGTGTCGGTCCGGGCGATCTGTTCGTCGCGATCAAGGGTGAGCGTTTCGATGCGCACGATTTCCTGCCGGAAGTCGCGTCGCGTAACGTCACGGCGGCATTGGTGACGCGCACGCCTCAAGACTGGCACGTGCCCGCTTTGCGCGTAGCCGATACGCGTTTCGCGCTCGGTGCACTTGCGCGCGGCTGGCGGCGCACATTCAGCATGCCGCTCGTCGCCGTGACGGGCAGCAACGGCAAGACGACGGTCAAGGAAATGATCGCATCGATCTTCGCCGCTGCGGTCGGCGCGGACGCACGCCTCGCGACTGCTGGCAACTTCAACAACGATATCGGCTTGCCGCTCACGCTGTTCCGTCTGCACGCCGCGCATCAACTGGCGGTGGTCGAACTCGGCATGAACCATCCGGGCGAGACCTCGCTGCTCGCGAAGATCGCCGAGCCGACGGTATCGGTGGTGAACAACGCACAGCGCGAGCATCAGGAATTCATGGCGACAGTCGAAGCCGTTGCGCTCGAACACGCCAGCGTGATTCACGCGCTCACGCCGGAAGGCGTCGCCGTGTTCCCGGCCGATGATGCCTACGCAAGCATCTGGCGCGTCGCCGCAACCGGCAACCGCATCATCGACTTCGCCTTGAACACCGCCGAGCGCGTGACCGAAGCCGCCGTAACCGGCACGTTCACCGGCAACGTTCTGAGCATCGACACACCGGAAGGCCACGTCGACGTCACGCTGCAAGTGCTCGGCAACCACAACGCGCACAACGCGTTGGCCGCGACTTCCGCCGCGCTCGCTGCAGGCGTGTCGCTCGACGCAATCAAGCGCGGCCTCGAATCGTTCGGCGCCGTGAAAGGCCGTTTGCAGGTGAAGCGCGCCGCGCTCGGCACACTCGCCGGCGCAACGGTGATCGACGACACCTACAACGCGAACCCCGATTCAATGCGCGCGGCGATCGACGTACTCGCGTCGCGCGAATCACCGCGCGTGCTGGTGATGGGCGACATGGGCGAAGTCGGCGACAACGGCCCGGCGTTTCACCGTGAAATCGGTGCCTACGCCAAAGAACGCGGTATCGACGTCCTGTACGCCATGGGCGACGCCTCGCGCGACGCCTGCACCGCGTATGGCACGGGCGCACATCACGTGGCCGATGTCGGCACGCTGGTCGCGCAATTGCAGCAGGCGGGTTTTGGCGCCGCTGCAACGCTTCTCGTGAAAGGCTCGCGCTTCATGCAAATGGAACGCGTGGTGGACGCCGTAACGAGTCCACAACCCAACGCAGCGGGCAATACGCCCGCTGCACATTGAAATAGAAGGACCGAAGCATGCTACTGGCGCTGGCGCAATGGCTGCAGAATGACGCAAGCTTCTTGCGCGTGTTCAGTTATCTGACTTTCCGAGCGGTGATGGCCACCATCACCGCGCTGCTGATCGGGCTCGTCTGTGGCCCGGCGGTGATCCGCAAGCTGACCGCGATGAAGGTCGGTCAGGCCGTTCGTAAAGACGGTCCGCAAACGCACCTCGTCAAATCCGGTACGCCGACGATGGGCGGCGTGTTGATTCTGCTCGGCATCGCCGTGGCAACGTTGCTGTGGGCCGATCTGACCAACCGTTTCATCTGGATCGTGATTCTCGTCACGTTCGGTTTCGGCGTGATCGGCTGGGTCGACGATTACCGCAAGGTGGTCTACAAGGACCCGCGCGGGATGTCGTCGCGCGAAAAGTATTTCTGGCAGTCGGTGATCGGCCTGTTCGCGGCGGTGTATCTCGCATTCAGCGTGTCCGAAGCGAGCAACGTGCGCGTGTTCGACCTGTTCATGGCGTGGGTGCGCAGCGGCTTGTCGATGGGCTTGCCGGCGCGCGCCGACCTGATGCTGCCGTTCGTTAAATCGATCAGCTATCCGCTCGGCGTATGGGGCTTCATCGTACTGACGTATCTGGTGATCGTCGGCGCGAGTAACGCGGTCAATCTCACCGATGGTCTCGACGGCCTCGTGATCATGCCGGTCGTGCTGGTCGGTGCATCGCTCGGTGTGTTCGCTTATGTGATGGGTAGTTCGGTCTATTCGAAGTACCTGCTGTTTCCGCATATCCCCGGTGCCGGTGAATTGCTGATCTTCTGTTCGGCGATGGGCGGGGCAGGGCTCGCGTTCCTTTGGTTCAACACGCACCCGGCGCAGATGTTCATGGGCGACGTCGGGGCGCTCGCGCTCGGCGGCGCACTTGGCACGGTCGCCGTGATCGTGCGTCAGGAAATTGTGCTCTTCATCATGGGCGGCATTTTCGTCGCGGAGACGCTTTCCGTGATGTTGCAGGTGACGTGGTTCAAGTTCACCAAGCGCCGCTTCGGCGAAGGGCGGCGTCTCTTCAAAATGGCGCCGCTGCATCACCATTTTGAATTGTCGGGTTGGAAGGAAACGCAGGTGGTGGTGCGCTTCTGGATCATCACGTTGATGTTGTGTCTGTTCGGATTGTCCACGCTCAAGTTGCGTTAAGTCGTATTTAGGGGAAGCAGGCGATGTTTGGCGAGAAGTTTCGGGATCGGCAAAAGCCGATGGTGCTCGTGCTGGGACTCGGTGAATCCGGTCTCGCGATGGCGCGCTGGTGCGCGCGGCACGGCTGTCGGCTGCGTGTGGCCGATACGCGCGAAGTGCCGCCGAACCTGTCCGCGCTGGAAGCGCACAGCGTCGATGCCGAGTTCGTCGGCGGCCCGTTCTCGCTCTCGTTGCTCGAAGGCGTCGAACTCGTCGCGATCAGCCCGGGGTTGTCGCCGCTCGCCGCTGACTTGCTGCCGCTCATCACTGCGGCGCGTGAGCGAGACATCCCCGTGTGGGGCGAACTCGAATTCTTCGCGCAAGCATTGAAGACGCTTGGCGAAAGCGGCTATGCGCCAAAGGTGATCGCGATCACCGGCACCAACGGCAAGACCACGACGACGAGCCTCACTGGCCTCTTGTGCGAACGCGCCGGCAAGAAGGTCGCGGTGGCGGGCAACATCAGCCCGGCGGCACTGGACAAGCTCAGCGAAGCGATCGACAACACCGCGTTGCCTGACGTGTGGGTGCTGGAACTGTCGAGCTTCCAGCTGGAAACTGCACACACGTTTACTCCGGATGCAGCGGTCGTCTTGAACATCACGCAAGATCACCTGGATTGGCATGGTGGCCTGGATGCGTACGCTGCCGCGAAGGGCCGCATCTTCGGTACACAAACCGTGCGCGTATTGAATCGCGATGACGCCCGAGTGATGGCGCTCACGCCTTCGGACGGTGACGTCGCAATGGTCACGTTCGGCGTGACCGAGCCGAAGAACGACGGCGACTATGGTCTGCTGCGCGACAACGGCATGATCTGGCTGGTCGAAGCGCACGATCGCGACGTCAGCGACGAACCCGCGCCGACGCGCCGTCGCAAGAACGAAGTGGCGGCACCGAAGAACATCGCGCTCAAGCGCCTGATGCCGGCGGACGCATTGCGTATCCGTGGCCTGCACAACGCCGCCAACGCATTGGCCGCGTACGCATTGGCGCGCGCGATCGGTCTGCCTGGCGCGCCGCTCCTGCACGGTCTGCGCGAATACCGTGGCGAGCCACATCGCGTGGAATTGATCGCCTCGATTGAAGGCGTCGATTACGTCGACGACAGCAAGGGCACCAATGTCGGCGCGACGGTTGCTGCGCTCGACGGTCTCGCGCAGCGTGCGGTGCTGATCGCCGGTGGCGACGGCAAGGGTCAGGATTTCGAGCCGCTCGCCGAGCCGGTGATGCGCTGGTGCCGCGCCGTGATGCTGATCGGCCGCGACGCACCGCAGATCCGCGCCGCGCTGGAAGACACCGGCATCGCAATGACCGACCACGCGACGCTCGAAGACGCGACGCGGGCCGCCACCGCATTGGCGCAACCCGGGGACGCCGTGTTGCTGTCGCCGGCTTGCGCGAGCTTTGACATGTTCAAGGGTTACGCCCATCGCGCGGCGGTGTTCCGCAGCACGGTGGAAGACATCGCGGCTGAACGGGGGACGATAATATGAGCTGGTCGGAACGTTTCGGTTCGCGCCTGGCCGGCTCCCGTGCCGGCAATGGCGATACGGGTAGCACGGGCCGCACCTCCGGCCGCACCGGCGGCAGTGGTCTCGCGAGCGCCGTGAACGGCGTGCGTCCGCTGCGCTCGCGGATGCTCGACTACGATCACTCGCTGCTGTGGGTGGTCGTCGCGTTGCTCGGGCTCGGCGTCGTGATGGTGTATTCGGCGTCGATCGCGATGCCCGATTCGCCGAAGTACGCGTCGTACCGCGACTATGCCTTCCTCGTGCGCCAGATCATTTTCGTGGTGATGGGCTCGGTGATCGGCGTCGTGTCGTTCCGCATTCCGATCTCGACGTGGGATAAGTACGCGCCGAAGCTGTTCCTGATTTCGCTGGCCGCGCTGGTGATCGTGCTGATCCCGCACGTCGGTAAGGGCGTGAACGGCGCGCGTCGCTGGATTCCGCTCGGCATCACGAACATGCAGCCGTCGGAAATCATGAAGCTGGCCGTGACGATTTACGCGGCGAACTATACGGTGCGTAAGCAGGAATACATGCACAGCTTCGCCAAGGGCTTTCTGCCGATGGCAGTTGCAGTGGGTCTCGTCGGCGCGTTGCTGCTGCTTGAGCCGGACATGGGCGCGTTCATGGTGATCGCTGCGATCGCGATGGGCGTGTTGTTCCTCGGCGGCGTGAACGGCAAGCTGTTCGGCGGCCTCGTGGCGACTGCGGTCGGTACGTTCAGCTTGCTGGTATGGGCATCACCGTGGCGTCGTGAGCGGATCTTTGCTTACCTCGATCCGTGGGACGACCGTTACGCGCAAGGCAAGGCTTATCAATTGACGCACTCGTTGATCGCGTTCGGGCGTGGCGAATGGTTTGGCGTGGGTTTGGGCGGCAGTGTCGAGAAGCTCAACTACCTGCCGGAAGCACATACCGACTTCATCCTCGCGGTGATCGGCGAGGAACTGGGTTTTGTCGGAGTGCTCGTCGTGATCCTGATGTTTTACTGGATCGTGCGCCGTTCGTTCGAGATCGGCCGTCAGGCGCTCGCACTTGACCGGACGTTTGCCGGGTTAGTCGCGAAGGGCGTTGGCATCTGGTTCGGCGCGCAGACTTTTATCAACATGGGCGTGAATCTCGGCCTGCTGCCGACCAAAGGTCTGACGTTGCCGCTCGTCAGCTACGGCGGCTCGGGCATCGTGCTGAACTGCGTGGCAGTGGCCGTATTGATGCGTGTGGACTACGAGAACCGGGTGCTCATGCGCGGAGGGAAGGTATGACGGCTCTCCCGCAACGCACGCTGATGGTGATGGCCGGTGGCACCGGGGGACACGTGTTCCCGGGGCTCGCGGTCGCGCACCTGATGCAGGCGTGGGGCTGGAAGGTCGTATGGCTCGGAAATCCCGCGGGCATGGAAGCCACGCTAGTGCCGAAGCACGGCATCCCGATGGAATATGTGCGCTTCGGCGGGCTGCGCGGCAAGGGCCTGAAGACCAAGCTGATGCTGCCGCTCAATCTGCTGTGCGCCTGCTCGCAGAGTTTGAGTGTGCTGCGTCGCGTGAAGCCGGATGTCGTGCTCGGCATGGGCGGTTACATCACGTTCCCGGCGGGTTTGATGACCGCATTGAGCGGCCGTCCGCTGGTGTTGCATGAACAGAATTCGATTGCGGGTCTCGCCAACAAGGTGCTCGCGAAAGTCGCGAAACGCGTGCTGGTTGCATTTCCGAATGCGCTGCCGCATGGCGAATGGACCGGAAACCCGATTCGTGCGGAACTTGCGGGCGCAATTGCACCCAAAGCACGCTACGCAGCGCGCAGCGGTCCGTTGAATGTACTGGTGGTGGGCGGCAGTCTGGGCGCGGCGGCGTTGAATGAAGTGGTGCCGCGCGCGGTTGCGCTGCTGGCGCCGAATGAACGTCCGCGCATCGTGCATCAGGCGGGCGCGAAGCATATTGAAGCACTGCGCGAGAACTATGCGGCAGCGTGCCTGCAGGCCGGTGCCGATGTGGAACTCGTGCCTTTCATCGACGACATGACAAGCGCGTACTCGAATGCGGATCTGGTGATCTGCCGCTCGGGTGCGATGACCGTGTCGGAGATTTCAGCAGTAGGCGTGGCGGCATTCTTCGTGCCGTTCCCGTTTGCAGTAGACGATCACCAAACCACTAATGCAGCGTTCCTCGCCGACAACGGTGCGGCGCTGGTCGTGCAGCAACGCGATCTGTCGGCGGAAATGCTCGCCGACTGGTTGCGCAGCCAGACGCGAGAAACCCTCGCAGAGATGGCAGAGCGTTCGCGCTCGCTCGCGAAACCCGACGCCACGGAACAGGTCGCAAAGATTTGCGCGACTGTGGCGGGTTCGATTTCGGGCGCGAGCCCAGAAGGAAAGCAATGAAACACATCGTCAAACACATTCACTTTGTCGGCATCGGCGGTGTCGGCATGAGCGGCATCGCGGAGGTGCTGGTCAACCTCGGCTATCAGGTGAGCGGCTCGGATTTGTCGAGCAACGCGATCACCGATCGCCTCGCCGCACTCGGCGCACGCATCGCGATCGGCCATGCGGCGGAGAACATCGAAGGCGCGAACGCTGTGGTTGTTTCCACAGCAGTGCGCAGCGACAACCCGGAAGTGCTGGCCGCGCGTCATCGCCGAATTCCGATCGTGCCGCGCGCCGTGATGCTCGCGGAACTGATGCGCCTGAAACAGGGCATCGCGATTGCCGGCACGCACGGCAAGACCACGACCACCTCGCTAGTGGCGAGCGTGCTGGCGGCGGGCGGGCTCGATCCGACGTTCGTGATTGGCGGTCGCCTGATCAGCGCGGGCGCGAATGCGCGTCTGGGTACGGGTGATTTCATCGTCGCCGAAGCGGACGAGTCGGATGCGTCGTTCCTGAATCTGTTCCCGGTGATCGAAGTCATCACGAACATCGACGCCGATCACATGGACACCTACGGCCACGACTTCGCGCGGCTCAAGCAGGCGTTCATCGAATTCACGCACCGCCTGCCGTTCTATGGCATCGCGGTGCTGTGCGTCGACGATCCGAACGTGAAGGAGATCCTGCCGTTCGTGTCGAAGCCGATCATCCGTTACGGCTTTGCGCCGGACGCACAGGTGCGCGCGGTCAACGTCGAAGCGCACGGCGGCAAGATGCATTTCACGGCAATGCGCGAAGACGCGGCGCCGATCGACATCGTCTTGAACCTGCCGGGCGAGCACAACGTGCAGAACGCTTTGGCCGCAATTGCAATTGCGACTGAACTTGAAGTGAAAGATGCCGATATCCAGCGAGCGCTGGCGGATTTCAACGGCGTGGGCCGACGCTTCCAGCGCTACGGCGAAGTGCCGGTCGTATCGGAAGGCAATCCGGCCGGCGCATACACGCTGGTCGACGATTACGGCCATCACCCGGTCGAAATGGCGGCAACGGTTGCGGCGGCGCGTGGCGCGTTTCCGGGGCGGCGTCTGGTGCTGGCCTTCCAGCCGCACCGCTTCACGCGTACGCGCGATTGCTTCGAAGATTTTGTGAAGGTGCTGTCGACCGTCGACGCGCTCGTGCTGACCGAAGTTTATTCGGCCGGCGAAGCGCCGATCGTCGCCGCGGATGGCCGCGCTCTCGCGCGCGCGTTGCGCGTGGCGGGCAAGGTCGAACCGGTGTTTGTCGATACGGTTGATGAAGTGCCGGACGCGCTCTCAGCAGTGGTGCGCGACGGCGATGTGGTGATCACGATGGGCGCGGGTTCGATCGGCGGTGTGCCGGGTCGCCTGGCGCAAGAAACGAAGGTGTGAGTGAAATGAGCAGCATCGACCCTAAACAGTTCGGCAAAGTAGCAGTGCTGCTCGGTGGGGATTCCGCCGAGCGCGAGGTGTCGCTCAATTCCGGCCGCCTCGTGCTGCAAGGTCTGCGCGACGCCGGTATCGACGCGCATCCGTTCGATCCGGCCGAGCGTCCGCTCGCCGCATTGAAGGACGAAGGCTTCGTGCGCGCGTTCAACGCGTTGCACGGCGGTTATGGCGAAAACGGCCAGATTCAGGGTGCGCTGGATTTTTACGGCATCCGTTACACCGGTAGCGGTGTGCTCGGCTCGGCGCTGGGTCTGGACAAGTTCCGCACCAAGCTCGTGTGGCAGCAACTCGGCATTCCGACGCCGCCATTCGAGGCCGTGCTGCGCGGCGACGACTACGAAGCACGCGCAAAAGACATCGTCGCGAAGCTTGGCTTGCCGCTGTTCGTGAAGCCGGCCAGCGAAGGCTCAAGCGTCGCGGTGATCAAGGTGAAAAGCGCCGACGCATTGCCGGCAGCGCTGCTTGAAGCGGTCAAGTACGACAAGATCGTCGTGGTGGAAAAGAGCATCGAGGGCGGCGGCGAATTTACGGCCTGTATCGCCGGCGATCTGGATCTGCCGGTGATCCGCATCGTGCCGGCCGGCGAGTTTTACGACTACCACGCGAAGTACATCGCGAACGACACGCAGTATCTGATTCCGTGCGGTCTGGCGGCTGACGAAGAGTCGCGCCTGAAAGTGCTGGCGCGCCGCGCGTTCGACGTACTTGGCTGCACCGATTGGGGTCGTGCCGATTTCATGCTCGACGCAGATGGCAACCCGTACTTCCTCGAAGTGAACACGGCGCCTGGGATGACCGATCACTCGCTGCCGCCGAAAGCGGCGCGTGCGGTGGGCATCAGCTATCAGGAACTGGTGGTCGGCGTGTTGGCGCTGACGCTCAAGGATTAACAAAGGACTAACCGGGGCAACCCGAAAGCAACTCCATGTGGAACAACGTTCGCCAGCTCAATCTCGCCGCCAACGCATTGCATGCGTTGCTGGTGCTCGTGCTGCTGGCGGCAGGCGGTTACTGGCTCATCCAGCGTCCGAATTTCGCGTTACGCGAAATCCAGATCGACGGCGACACCGAGCACATCAATTCGCCGACGGTGCGCGCGGGTGTAGTAGGGCGCTTGAAAGGCAACTTTTTTACGGTGGATCTCGACGTCGCGCGCCAGGCGTTCGAGCAGATGCCATGGGTGCGTCACGCGAGTGTGCGGAGGGTTTGGCCGAACGCACTGGCTGTCACGCTTGAAGAGTACAAACCGCTAGGAACGTGGGGCAGCGATCAACTGGTAAGCGTGGACGGCGAACTGTTCACCGCGAACCAGGGCGAGCTCGAAGAAGAGCTGCCCGCGTTCGACGGACCGGACGGTACGGCCAAGGAAGTCGTCGCGCGTTATAGCGACTTCAAGAAGTGGTTTGCGCCGTTGGGCGCGACGCCCGAAGAAGTCACGCTGTCGCCGCGTTACGCGTGGACGGTGAAGCTGTCGAACGGCATGCAGGTGGAACTTGGACGCGAACGCAATCAGGACACATTGCTCGATCGGAGCAGGCGCCTGACCGCGGCGTGGAACGCGGTGACGCAACGTTGGGGAAAGGATATCGAGTATGCGGACTTGCGCTATCCGAACGGTTTCGCGATTCGTGCCGCTGGCATGCGCTTCATCAGCGAACCCGACAAGGGCAAGAAGTAAACGGACATCACACGCAATGAGCACGCTATGAGTAAAGACTATAAAGATCTGCTGGTCGCCCTCGACATTGGGACGTCGAAGGTAGTGGCTATCGTCGCCGAGTTGAAGGGCGAGGGCCACTACGAGGTGATCGGCCTCGGCCAGAGCGAATCGAAGGGGCTCAAGAAGGGCGTGGTGGTGAACATCGAAGCCACCGTGCAGTCCATTCAGCGCGCGCTCGAGGAAGCCGAGCTGATGGCCGATTGCAAGATCACGAACGTATTTACCGGGATCGCCGGCAGCCATATCCGCAGCTTCAATTCGAGCGGCATGGTGGCGATCAAGGAAAAGGAAGTCACGCAGACAGACGTCGCGCGCGTGATCGAGACGGCGAAGGCGATCAACATCCCGACCGATCAGCAGGTGCTGCATATCCTGACGCAGGAATTCATCATCGACGGTCAGGAAGATGTGCGCGAGCCGATCGGCATGAGCGGCATCCGCCTGGAAGTGAAGGTGCATATCGTCACCGGTGCGGTGAGCGCGGCGCAGAACATCGTGAAGTGCGTGCGCCGTTGCGGGCTCGAAGTGAACGATCTGATCCTGCAGCCGCTGGCTTCGTCGCTCGCGGTACTGACGGAAGACGAAAAAGAACTCGGCGTGGTGCTGGTCGATATCGGCGGCGGCACGACTGATATTGCGATTTTCAGCGAAGGCGCGATTCGTCACACGGCGGTGATTCCGATCGCCGGCGACCAGATCACCAGCGACATCGCGATGGCGCTGCGCACGCCGACGCCGGACGCGGAAGACATCAAGGTCGACTACGGCATTGCAAAGCAAGCCTTGGCCGATCCGGACGAAATGATCGAAGTGCCGGGTCTCGGCGAGCGCGGTCCGCGCACGCTGTCGCGTCAGGCATTGGCGGCGGTGGTCGAGCCGCGGGTCGAAGAACTGTTTTCGCTCGTGCAGCAGGTGGTGCGCGAGTCGGGTTACGAGGAACTGCTTAGCTCCGGCGTGGTGCTGACCGGCGGCGCGTCGATGATGCTCGGCATGGTCGAACTCGGCGAGGACATTTTCCTGAAGCCGGTGCGAATTGGCGTGCCGGAATACGCGGGCGGTCTCGCTGACGTCGTGCGTAACCCGCGTTATTCGACGGCGATGGGTCTGCTCTTCGAAGGACGCTCGCAACGGATGCGCGGCCGCAAGGTCGCTGTGCAGTCGGGGTCGATGGGTCAGGTCTTCACGCGAATGAAAGACTGGTTCCTCGGCAACTTCTAACGAATTCGCTTTTCGAACGGTTTTACGTAAATACGCGCTGGTGCCGGCGGCTGGCGCGCGACAGGAGGTTGCCCGATCTCCTGCCGAATAACGGCCGAAGTGGCTGCAATTTTTTATCTTGACGGAGGCAACATGGAATTCCAGATGCTGGAAACCGAAACGAACGGCACCATCATCAAGGTGATCGGAGTAGGTGGCGCTGGCGGCAATGCCGTTCAGCACATGATCAACAAAGGCGTGCAAGGCGTCGACTTCATCGTGATGAACACGGACGCGCAGGCTCTGTCGCGTTCGCGCGCTTCCGCGGTGATCCAGCTCGGTAACACGGGTCTGGGCGCTGGCGCCAAGCCGGAAATGGGCCGCGCCGCAGCAGAAGAAGCACGTGAGCGCATCGCCGACGCACTGCGTGGCGCGCACATGGTGTTCATCACCGCCGGTATGGGCGGCGGCACGGGCACGGGCGCAGCACCGGTGGTCGCGCAGATCGCCAAGGAAATGGGTATCTTGACTGTTGGCGTGGTCAGCAAGCCGTTCGAATTCGAAGGCGGCAAGCGCATGCGCGTGGCAGAAGCTGGTTCGCAGCAACTGGAGGATCACGTCGACTCGCTGATCGTCGTTCTGAACGACAAGCTGTTCGAGGTGATGGGCGATGACGCCGAGATGGACAAGTGCTTCCAGTGCGCAGACGACGTTCTCAACAACGCAGTTGCCGGTATCGCGGAAATCATCAATGTCGACGGTCTGGTGAACGTCGACTTCGAAGACGTGAAGACGGTGATGGGCGAGCAGGGCAAGGCGATGATGGGCACGGCGACGGTTGCCGGCGTCGATCGCGCGCGTCTGGCTGCCGAGCAGGCTGTGGCCAGCCCGCTGCTGGAAGGGGTGGATCTGTCGGGCGCGCGTGGCGTGCTGGTCAACATCACGTCGAGCCGTTCGCTGCGTCTGTCGGAAACGCGCGAAGTGATGAACACCATCAAGAGCTATGCTGCTGAAGACGCAACCGTGATTTTCGGCGCGGTGTACGACGATGCAATGGGCGACGCGCTGCGCGTGACGGTCGTGGCAACGGGTCTGGGCCGTGCGGCGAAGAAGCAGCAATCGGCACCGATGACGCTGCTGCGCACCGGCACGGACAATCAGCCGATCAGCGCGCACGCTGCTTACGCACCGTCGCAGTCGCACGCAAGCACGGCGGATTACGGCGCGCTGGATACGCCGGCTGTGTGGCGCACGTCGCGCGATACGGCGGCTTCGCACGTGCAGGCGCTGCAGGAAAAGGGCGTCGACACGTACGACATTCCGGCATTCCTGCGCAAGCAGGCGGACTGAGCGCACGAGCAGGCTTTCGTTGCGGTGCTGCTTGCGTAGCACTGGCGGACGAATGCACGAGCGTGGCGGGTGAACGGCGAACAAGCCGCGTATCGTCTGATTCGCGGCAAGGACAAGTGCCCTCTTCGGATTCGCGAAGCGGATGGGGCAACTGTCGCCGGATGGCGGAGCCTGCAGTTAGGCAGATGCTGAAATTCACTGCGACACGACGACGTGCGAACGTACTTCGCATCGATGCAAGGGACTGAGCATGATTCAAGCAGGTGAAAAGCTGCCCGACGCGACGCTCTTCGAGTTCGTCGAAGACACGCGGGCGGGTTGCACGCTGGGGCCTAACAGCTTCGACGTGCGCGAGCAGACGGCGGGTAAGCGCGTGGTGATCTTCGGGTTGCCCGGTGCGTTCACGCCGACCTGTTCAGCCAAACATGTGCCGAGTTACGTCGAGCACGCCGAGCAGTTGCGCGCGCTTGGCATCGACGAGATCTGGTGCGTGTCCGTCAACGACGCGTTCGTAATGGGCGCGTGGGGACGCGATCAGCACGCCTCGGGCAAGGTGCGCATGATGGCGGATGGCAGTGCGGCTTTCACGCGGGCGCTCGGTCTTGAGCAGGATTTGTCGGCGCGCGGCATGGGAATCCGTTCCCAGCGCTACGCGATGGTTGTCGACGACGGCGTGGTCAAGACGTTGAACGTCGAGGCTGCCGGCAAATTCGAAGTCAGCGATGCAGGGAGTATCCTCGCTACGTTGAGCTAGGCACGATTGCGTTCGATGCCTTTGCCTCGAGCCTGCGCGGTTACCGCGTTGTATCAGGGCAACGGCGCATAAGACGCTTTTGTGACGGGCCGTTACTCGGGCCGATGACCGGAAACGCCTCCGTTCCGGACATCGGCCCGTCACGCTTTCCCTGACGGGCGCGCTTTGGGTAATGCAGCGAAACAGATTGATACGTTCCGTGTAACGACGCTCCTTAGGGTATTGGAGTATACTTCGCGCTATGGAATAAAAAGTCCCGATTGGGATTTTCAATCGAATAGAAGATCACCATGTTGAAGCAGCGCACTATCAAATCAATCGTCAAGACAGTCGGCATCGGCCTGCACTCCGGCCGCAAGGTCGAACTGACGCTCCGCCCGGCGGCGGCGAACACCGGCATTGTGTTTTCGCGGGTGGATTTGCCCACGCCGGTGGATATCCCTGCGTCGGCGATGGCGATTGGCGATACGCGTCTGGCTTCCGTACTGCAGAAAGACGGCGCGCGCGTGTCGACCATCGAGCATTTGATGTCCGCATGCGCAGGCCTCGGCATCGACAATCTTTATATCGACGTCACCGCTGAAGAAATTCCGATCATGGACGGCAGTGCGGGTTCGTTCGTGTTTCTGATTCAGTCGGCCGGTATTGAAGAGCAGAACGCGCCGAAGAAATTCATCAAGGTCACCAAGCCGGTTGAAATTCGCGACGGCGATAAATTCGCGCGTCTCGATCCGTATTTCGGTTTCAAGCTCAAATTCACCATCGATTTCCGTCACCCGGCTGTGGATAAAACCGGCCAGGCGCTGGAAGTGGATTTTGCCAATACGTCGTATGTGCGGGAAATCGCCCGTGCGCGTACGTTCGGCTTTGCGCATGAAGTGGAAATGATGCGCGAACTCGGTTTGGCGCGCGGTGGCAGCATGGATAACGCCATCGTGCTGGACGAATACCGCATTCTGAACAACGACGGCCTGCGTTACGACGACGAATTCGTGAAGCACAAGATGCTCGACGCGATCGGCGATCTGTACGTGGTCGGCCATCCGTTGCTGGCTTCGTACACGGCATACAAGTCGGGCCACGGCCTGAACAACGCGCTGCTGCGCGAGTTGCTGGCGCATGAAGATGCGTACGAAATCGTCACGTTCGACGATACGCAGAAGGCGCCACGCGGCTTCGCGTACGAAACGCAGACGGCATTTGCGTAATTTGTGTAGCGCCTTCGGCTGAAATGTCCGAAACGAATGGATGAAAAATAAGCGGCCCTTCTGGGCCGCTTATTTTTTTGTTCAGCGATTTCTCCGATGCCGCGCTGCCATTTTCGCCAAAGCTTCCTGCAGCGGCGAGGGCGCGAGCGATTGGGAGAGCGCGTGCAGCGCGTCCGCGCCGACCGGCGTCATGCGCGCCTGTTTGACCGGCGGCGGCTCCTTCAAAGGCTGCGGCCGCACGCGAATCCTTAGCGCATTGACCGGCCAGCCACGCTGCTGCAGATCCGACAGCAACCTCGGCTCGATCTGGCGCAGGCGGGCGGCCAGCGCATTGTGCGCGGCAAAAAGGGCCAGCACGCCTTCCTTGATAAAGCTGGGCTCCACGCTCGTGGCCAGATAGTCCGGCAGCAGCTCGCGCAAATCCTTTTCCAGCGCCGCAATTTGCTCGACGCCCGCGCGCAGGGCCACGAATGCGTCGGTGCGATTCAGCACTTCGGCGACGGGCTGCGGGCGGCGCGCTTTGAACTGCTTGGGCGGCGGCCTTGAAAAGGACGGAATACGGCTCATGTTCGATAGTGACGGCGCGTTCGCACCCTATGTGCGTTCACGCCGCGATTGTACCGCGCGGGATGCACGCGGACCCGCCTCAATGCGTACCGTCGGACGTCGCTGCGGCGGGCTTTCTGTGCCTTGCCGGCGTCGCACGGCTGACACAGGCGCGGGCGGGGGCGCGTGCTAAAATGCGCGATTCGAATTCACTCTTGGACTAAGCCGCCGAGGCCCTTCCGACCCCGGAGCGCACGTGCATGAACTGCACGCCGCGAACCAGCCGAAGCCGCGACGCAGACACCGATCCGATGACCACCGGTTTTCTACAGAAGATTTTTGGCAGCCGCAACCAGCGGCTAGTCAAGCAATATCAAAAGACCGTCACGGCGATCAATGCGCTCGAGCCGCAGATCGAGCAATTGACGGATGATCAACTGCGCGCCAAAACGGGTGAATTCCGCCAGCGCGTCGCGAGCGGCGAGTCGCTCGACAAGCTCCTGCCGGAGGCCTTCGCGGTGTGCCGCGAGGCCAGCAAGCGGACGCTGAAAATGCGCCACTTCGACGTGCAGTTGATCGGCGGCATGGTCCTGCACTACGGCAAGATCGGCGAAATGCGCACCGGCGAAGGCAAGACGCTCGTCGCTACGCTCCCGGTGTACCTGAATGCGCTGTCCGGCCGTGGCGTGCACGTCGTCACCGTCAACGATTACCTGGCCCAGCGCGACGCCGAATGGATGGCGCGTCTGTACAACTTCCTCGGTCTGTCGGTCGGCATCAATCTGTCGCAGATGGATCACGGCGCGAAGCAGGAAGCGTACGCCGCTGACATTACCTACGGCACCAACAACGAATTCGGCTTCGACTACCTGCGCGACAACATGGTCTACGAGACCGATGCGCGTGTGCAGCGAGCCCTGAATTTCGCGGTGGTCGACGAGGTCGACTCGATCCTGATCGACGAAGCCCGCACGCCGCTGATCATCTCCGGCCAGGCCGAAGATCATACCGAACTCTACGTGCGCATGAATGCGCTGCCGCCGTTGCTCGAACGCCAGATCGGCGAAGAGAAAGCGGACGGCACCGGCGTCGAAAAACCAGGCGACTACACGCTGGACGAAAAAGGCCGCCAGGTCTTCCTGACGGAATCGGGCCACGAAAAGGCTGAGCGTCTGCTCGCCGAATGGGGCCTGATTGGCGAAGGCGAAAGCCTGTACGCGCCGCAGAACATCACGCTGATGCACCACGTGTACGCCGCACTGCGCGCGCACACGCTGTTCTTCAAGGATCAGCACTACGTCGTGCAGAACGGCGAAGTCGTGATCGTCGACGAATTCACCGGCCGTTTGATGTCGGGCCGCCGCTGGTCGGATGGCTTGCACCAGGCTGTCGAGGCGAAGGAACACGTCAAGATCCAGAGCGAGAACCAGACGCTCGCGTCGATCACGTTCCAGAACTACTTCCGTATGTACGCGAAGCTGTCCGGCATGACCGGCACGGCCGACACCGAAGCGTACGAATTCAACGAGATCTACGGTCTCGAAACGGTCGTGATCCCGACCAACCGTCCGCCGAAGCGGATCGACAAGCAGGATCAGATCTACAAGACCGCCAAGGAACGCTATGACGCGGTGATCCGCGACATCCGCGATTGCCACGAGCGTGGTCAGCCGGTGCTGGTCGGCACGACCTCGATCGAAAACTCGGAACTGCTCTCGCATCTGCTGAAGCAGGCCGGGTTGCCGCACGAAGTGCTGAACGCCAAGCAGCACGCGCGTGAAGCCGAGATCGTCGCGGAAGCGGGCCGTCCGAAGCGGGTCACGATCGCCACGAACATGGCCGGTCGCGGTACCGACATCGTGCTCGGCGGCAATGCCGAAAAACAGGCGTCCTTCATCGAAAAGGACGAAACGCTTTCTGAAGACGAGAAGCAACGCCGTATCCAGAAGCTGCACGACGAATGGCAGGCGCTGCACGATCAGGTGAAGGCCGCGGGCGGTCTGCACATCATCGGCACCGAACGTCACGAGTCGCGCCGGATCGACAACCAGTTGCGCGGCCGTGCCGGCCGTCAGGGCGACCCGGGTTCGTCGCGTTTCTATCTGTCGCTGGAAGATCCGCTGCTGCGCATTTTCGCGGGCGATCGCGTGCGCGCGATCATGGACCGCCTGAAGATGCCGGAAGGCGAAGCGATCGAGGCGGGCATCGTGTCGCGTTCGATCGAATCGGCGCAGCGCAAGGTTGAAGCGCGCAACTTCGACGTTCGCAAGCAATTGCTCGAATACGACGATGTGTCGAACGACCAGCGCAAGGTGATTTATCAGCAGCGCAATGAATTGCTCGAAGCGAACGACATCACCGAAACGATCGGCGCGATGCGCGGCGGCGTGATCGCCGATATCGTTCACCAGTTCGTGCCGGCCGGCAGCATCGAAGAGCAGTGGGACGTGCCCGAGCTGGAGGAAGTGCTGCGCAACGAATGGCAGCTCGACCTCGCGATCCAGGAAATGATCAACGAGTCGAACTCGATCAGCGCGGACGAGATTCTCGAAGCTGTCGAAGCCGCCGCGGACGAAGCGTACGAATCGAAGGTTGAACAGGTCGGCCGCGAATCGTTCAGCGCGTTCGAACGCTCAATCATGCTGCAAACGCTGGACCGTAGCTGGCGCGAACATCTGGCCGCGCTCGACCACCTGCGCCAGGGTATCCATCTGCGCGGGTATGCGCAGAAGAATCCGAAACAGGAATACAAGCGCGAGGCGTTCGAACTGTTCGCCGCGATGCTCGACGCCGTGAAGCTCGAAGTCACTCGGGTGGTGATGAACGTGCAGATCCAGTCGCCGGAACAGCTGGAACAGGCCGCCGAGCAACTCGAAGAGCAAGGCAGCCACCTCGAAAACGTCGAGTTCCGTCACGCCGAATTCGCCGAAGCGGCAGCAGCAGCGCCTGCCGCTGCGGAAGCGGCTACCGCCGCCATGATCGGCGACGCGATGAGCCACGGCGCCTCGCACGCCATTGGGTCGGACGTGAGCGTGGACAACGTGCCGAAGGTGGGCCGTAACGACCCGTGCCCGTGCGGCAGCGGCAAGAAGTACAAGCAGTGTCACGGCAAGATCGCATAATGCCGAAAGCGGCGCGCTTTAAGCGCGCCGCTTCGTTTTACACGATGTTTTGTTGATGATTTCGCGGTGGTTCGGCTACAGGCTCGAGCCATCAGTTACCGATCCCTCGATGCCGGCGCCACGCCGGCATTTTCTTCGACAGGTCGCGACCATGGCTGTCAATTTCCCCTCGATCGATCCCGCTCAACTTCACCCTGTCGCCGGCGTCACGCTGGGCTGGGCGGAGGCGAATATCCGCAAGCCGAACCGCAAGGACGTGCTGGTCATTTCCGTTGGCGAAGGCGCGGCGGTAGGCGGCGTGTTCACACAGAACCGTTTTTGCGCCGCACCCGTCACGGTGTGTCGCGAGAATCTGGAGCGCGTGCGCGCGGGCGGCAAGCCGATTCGTGCGCTGGTGATCAACACGGGCAACGCGAACGCGGGCACGGGCGAACCTGGCCTCGTGGCCGCGCGCGAAACCTGCGTTGAGCTCGCGCGCCTCGTGGACATCGCGCCGGAACAGGTGTTGCCGTTTTCGACGGGCGTGATTCTGGAACCGCTGCCGGTCGATCGTCTGAAGGCCGGTCTGCCTGCCGCGCTGGCGAACCGCAAGGAAGCCAACTGGTACGACGCCGCCCAGGCGATCATGACCACGGATACCTTGCCGAAAGCCACCTCGCGTCAGGTCACGATCGACGGCCACACGGTCACGCTCACCGGTATCAGCAAGGGCGCCGGCATGATCAAGCCGAACATGGCGACCATGCTCGGCTTCCTCGCGTTCGACGCCGCCGTCGCGCAACCGGTGCTCGACGCACTGGTCAAGCACGTGGCGGACCGCTCGTTCAACTGCATCACGATCGACGGCGATACGTCGACCAACGATTCTTTCATCCTGATCGCCTCGGGCAAATCGAGCCTGCCGGCGATCACGTCCACCGATTCGCCCGCTTATGCAGCGCTGCGCGACGCGGTGACCGAAGTCGCACAGACCCTCGCCCAACTGATCGTGCGCGACGGCGAAGGCGCGACCAAATTCATGACCGTGCATGTCGAAGGCGGCTCGAGCGTCGGCGAATGTCGCCAGATCGCGTACGCGATCGGCCACTCGCCGCTCGTGAAGACGGCCTTCTATGCATCGGATCCGAATCTCGGCCGCATTCTCGCGGCCATCGGCTATGCAGGCGTGGACGATCTCGACGTCGGCAAGATCGATCTGTATCTGGACGACGTGCTGGTCGCCACTGCCGGCGGCCGCAATCCGGCCTACCGTGAGGAAGACGGCCAGCGCGTCATGAAAAAGAGCGAGATCGGCATTCGCGTCGTACTCGGCCGGGGCAATGCGCAAGCCACGATCTGGACTTGCGATCTGTCGCACGACTACGTGAGCATCAACGCCGACTATCGTTCGTAACCAGGTTTATTGCGCGGCGTTTTGGCCGCTTACCTTACAGCCATGGACAAACTCGAAAAGTTTCTGACCCGGGCAGAAGCCGTACTCGTCCGCCTCGAAGCGATGCTTCCTCCCGCCGAACCGGAGATCGACTGGTCGGCGGCGGTCGCCTTTCGTTGGCGCAAGCGCCAGGGGCGCGGCTATCTGCAGCCCGTGCCCGCCATTTCGTCGATCACGCTCGGCGACCTGCAAAACATCGATCGCCAGAAAGGGTTGATCGAGCAGAACACGCTTCAGTTCGTGCGTAAGCAGCCGGCCAACAACGTGCTGCTGACGGGTGCGCGCGGCACGGGCAAGTCGTCGCTGATCAAGGCTTGCCTGAACGCCTATGCGAAAGACGGCCTGCGCCTGATCGAAGTGGATAAAGACGATCTGCACGATCTGGGCGACATCGTCGATCTGATCGCGCAGCGGCCTGAGCGCTTCGTGGTGTTCTGCGACGACCTGTCGTTCGAAGATGGCGAGTCGGGCTACAAGGCGCTGAAGGTCGCGCTCGACGGATCGATCGCTGCGCAGTCAGACAACGTGCTGATCTACGCAACGTCCAACCGCCGCCATCTGCTGCCCGAGTACATGAGCGACAACGAGACGTACAAGCACATGGCCGACGGCGAGATTCATCCGGGCGAACTGGTCGAAGAAAAGATCTCGCTGTCCGAGCGCTTCGGCCTGTGGGTCAGCTTCTATCCGTTCAAGCAGGACGACTACCTGTCGATCATCGGCCACTGGCTTCGCCATTTCGGCTGCGACGACGCGGAAGTCGAAGCGGCGCGCGGCGATGCGCTGGTGTGGGCGCTGGAGCGCGGTTCACGCTCCGGGCGCGTCGCGTGGCAATTCGCTCGCGACTGGTCAGGACGGAAGACCCCGGCATGAACGATGCGCAGAAGAACGTGGCTGGCCGCCCGGTGACTGAAGTCGCCGTCGGCGTGCTGATTCAGCCGGATGGACGCTATCTGCTGGCGCAGCGCCCGGCAGGCAAGCCGTACGAGGGGTACTGGGAGTTTCCGGGTGGCAAGCTGGAAGCGGGCGAGTCGGTCGAGGCCGCGCTAGCCCGCGAGCTGCACGAGGAACTGGGTATCGACGTCAAGACGAGCCATCTTTGGCACACGCTCGAACACGATTACCCGCACGCCTACGTGCGGCTGTTCTTCTGCAAGGTCACGCAGTGGTCCGGCGAACCGCACGGCCGCGAAGGCCAGGCATTTGTGTGGCAGGCGCTGCCGGCGGATGTCTCGCCACTGTTGCCGGCGACGATCCCCGTGCTGGAATGGCTCGCGGCTGAGAAAAACTAGGGAAATTATCGGCGGTTTTAAACGGCGCTGCGTGCGCAGCGCCGTCCTGCGCAACTGCAACACGCCGCGCATGCGGTGTGCGTCTGCAACCTGCAGTGCTCAATGCGGGGTGTAGTCCGCGCCAGGTGATTCATCAGACGGCGTTTCTTCCTCCGTGCCGCCTATCTTGTACTTCTCAGCGGCCCAGGCGCCGAGGTCGGTCTGCTTGCAGCGGTCAGAGCAGAACGGGCGGAAGCGGCTTTCTGGAGTCCAGCGGACATCCTTGCCGCAAGTGGGGCATTTGACGACGGTAGGCATACGGTCAGGCAGTCAATCGGAAACGGAACAAGTTACGAATATAGGGGCATTTTTCGCCGCTTTAAAGACGCGGCCCCGCGATTCAGTTCTACAGGGCAAGCGTTACAGGCTGCAAAGCGTGAGCTGGAACGGCACGTCGACATCCACCGCGCGCGGACGCAAATCGCCGTCCTGCACCGTGAATCGCACCCAGAGCATGTACTTGTTAGCACTGGCCTCGGGGATCACCCGCAATTCCGGTGCCACCCGTACTTGCATCAATTGGTATGAACGACCTGACAGCATCTGCTGATAGCTGCCCTGCATCGCCATGACTTTGGACGCCTGACCCGATTCGCGCGCGAGGCGCAGCACGATTGTTGCCGCATCGCGCAACGGCAGCAGCGGCGTGACCCATTTGGCAATATCCTGCCGACGCTGATCTGGATGGATCTGCTGCCACGCGTAGTACGAAGGCAAATCGAACTTGCAAGTGCCGCCCGGGATGATCGCGCGGCTGCGGATGCTGGCAAGCCACTCGTTGTCCGCCAGATGCTGGCCGGTCTTACCCTGCATCTGTGAAAGCCCTGACAAGGTCTGCTCGATCTCCCCTAGCACTGCTTCCAGCGCGTTCTGCTCGATCCCCGGATTGCCCCGGAACGGCGCCAGAGTTTGCCGTTGGCGCTCGAGCTCCTTCATCAGATCGGACTTCAGATCCGCGCGACCTGCAACCTCTGAGATTTCGAACAACGTTGTCAGTGCGACGTGATGTTCCCTGGCGTCTTCCTGAGTCAGAAAGAACGTGAAGCGCTCGAACAGATCTTCGAGGCGCAATAGCGTCCGGATTCGCTCGTTGAAGGGATACTCGTAAAGGATCAAGCGGGCTCGCCTCGGGCGTGGTCGGTGACGGGAATGCAGAACATTCTAATGCCGTGGGACTACCCTAGCAATCACGCACTTTTTCAGCGCGCTTTCGCAACTTTTTTCACGTGTTTCAGGCGGTTTGGCGCGTGCTTTGCGTGCGTGCCGCTGCATGGCTGAGCAAACCACGCACGCTACAAGCCATGTTCAGCGTATTCTCACGCGCTCGCTAGGGACAGATAGACGCGATGCTGTGCATCGACCTGCGTCTTGAGTGCGTCGAGCGGCGCGTTGTCGTTGTCGTTGTCGATGACGTCGTCGGCTGCGACGAGGCGTGCTTCGCGTGTCGCCTGGCGGGCGATGATCGCCAGCACCTGTTCGCGGCTAAAGCCGTTGCGGCTCATCACGCGAGAGATTTGCGTCTCGACGCTGCAATCGACCGTCAGCACACGATTCACGCGAGTTTTCCAGCTACCTGACTCCACCAGCAACGGCACTACTACGATCACGTACGGCCCTTGCGCCTCGCGCTGCTCGCGTTCGGTCTCCGCACGAATCAATGGATGCGTGATGCCTTCGAGGCGTTTGCGCGCGCCGTCGTCGCTGAATACCAGCGTGCGCATGCGGGCGCGGTCGAGCGAACCATCTGCCGCCACGAACGAATCGCCGAACTCCGCGGCAATCTGCGGCATCGCAATGCCGTGCGGCGCCGTGATGCGGTGCGCAATCAGGTCCGTGTCGACCAGCGGCACGCCGTGCGCGGCGAACAGGTCAGCCACGGTCGATTTGCCGCTGCCGATGCCGCCGGTCAATCCCACAGCAAACATGCTTCAGCCTCCCAACGCCAGATAAAGCGGTGTGCCGAGAAATAGCGTAACAGCACCGCCCGCTGCAAGAAACGGCCCGAACGGTAGGGGTTCTTCGAAGCGCATGCGGCCGCGCCACGTCGCCGCGAGGCCGACCACCGCGCCAGCGACCGCCGCGATCAGCACGATCTGCGGTAGCGCCGCCCAGCCGAGCCACGCGCCGAGCGCCGCCAGCAGTTTGAAATCGCCATATCCCATCCCTTCGACGCCGCGCACCAGACGGAACAGCCAATGCACGACCCACAGCACCAGATAGCCGAAGATCGCGCCAAGCACGGCATCGTGGAGGTTCGCGAACATGCCGTTGAAGTTCACGATCAAGCCGGCCCACAGGAGCGGCAGCGTCATCGAGTCCGGCAGCAGGTGGGTGTCGATGTCGATCGCGCTCATTGCGAGCAACGCGGCGCACAGTCCGAAGGCGGCGAGTGCCATGCCGGTCGGCCCATACAGCGCGAGCGCCCCGGCCGCGAAGGCGGCGCTGGCGATTTCGAGCAGCGGGTAGCGCAGGCTTACGCGTGTCTTGCATGCGGAGCAGCGCCCGCGCAACAGCAGATAGCTCAGCACCGGCAGGTTCTCCCACGCGCTGAGCACATGGCCGCAATGAGGGCACGCACTGCGTGGCACCCACAGGTTGTAGCGGGCGGGCAAGCCGTCGTCTTCGAGCGCTTGTTCGGTGGCCTCGCTGACTTCCTCGCGCCACGCACGCTCCAGCATGATCGGCACCCGATGCACGACCACGTTCAGGAAACTGCCGATCACCAGACCGAACACGATCGCGAATGCGATCTGCAGGCCGTTGGGCAAGCTGCCGAACGCCAGGCCGAGACTGGTTGTGACGTGGCCGGACAGCAGGCCCGAAAACAGGCTGGAAGAAGTATCTGACACGGGCGGAAGGGTAGCCTGCATATAAAGGGTGGGATTCGGCTGCGATGCTACACCACGTTGCCGAGTTGAATAATGGGAAGATACATCGCGATCACCAGGCCGCCGACCAGCGTGCCCAGCACGATGATGACAAGCGGTTCGCACAGGCTCGAGAGCGTGCCGATCTTTTCGTCTACCTGACGATCGGCGAGCGACGCCACATCGATCAGCATCCTGTCGAGCGCCCCGGACTCCTCGGCAACCGCAACCGGCTGCACTACCTCCGGTGGAAAGCAGTGCGCCGCGCGCATCGCGGCGGCGAGCCGTTCGCCGCGCCGCAGCCGGGCGGCGATCTCCACCGTGGCGCGATCGAAGAAAGCGTTGCCGGTGGCGTGAGTCAGTGAATCGAACGCATCCGCGAGCGGTGTGCCGGCCGACAGCAAGGTACCGAGTGCGCGGCTCCAGCGCGCCGCGCACAACGTGCGCAGCAACGAACCGGCGACCGGCATTGTCAGCGATAAGCGGGCGAACCGAATGCGCGCAGCTTCGGAACGTCGCAGCAGAAACGTCATAGCCGAGCCCGCGGCGAAAACCGTGACGACCAGAGGAATGCTCCAGCGCGCGGCACCCGCTGACAAGGCCAGCACGAACTGCGTGGGCGCGGGTAGTTTCGCGCCGAAGCCGTCGAAGATTTGCTTGAAAGTCGGCACGACCCAAACCAGCAACGCGGCGGTTATTGCGATCGCAAGCAACAGGATTGCGACCGGATAGGTGAGCGCCGCGCGCACCTTGGCACGCTGCGCGGCGGCGCGTTCGCGGTCGTCCGCGATCCGGGCGAGGACGGCGGGCAGCGCGCCGGCTGCTTCGCCGACTTCGACAAGTTGACAGTACAGCGCGTTGAACTGAGCAGGGTGCCGTTGCAATGCTGCGGAGAAGCGCAGGCCACCGGTGATGTCGCGTGCCAGCGCGCCGACGATCCGCTGCATACCTTGGCCGCGCGAACCATCCGCTTGCGCCAGCAGTTCCAGCGAAGGCGCGAGTGGCAAGCCTGCGCGCAGCAGACTGGCGAGCTGCCGGGTGAACACCGTGACGTCGGTGGTGCGGGTTTGAGGGCGTGGCGCGTGCCCGCGTGCCGCGAGTTCGACGATAAACAGCTTTTCGCGTTTGAGTATGGCTCGTGCGGTGCTGACGTCCGGCGCAATGAGCGCACCGGTTTTCTGTACGCCGTCGGCATCGACGCCGCGCCATCTGAAGCGCATCTCGGGCGCTGGGGGTGGGTGAGTCGTCGCTGCGTTCATGTGACCTCGGTGGCGGCCAGCGCTTCGGTCAGGCTCGTCGTGCCGTCGCGTACACGCGCCAGGGCTGCGTCGCGCAAGGTGGCGACCTGTTCACTTTGCGCGAGCCGGGCCAGCTCATGGGTGCCTGCGCGTGCCACGATCAACTCGCGCATCGCATCGGAGCCCGGCATCACCTGGTGAACTCCGACGCGGCCGCGGTAGCCGATGCCGTGGCAGGCTTCGCATCCGGTGGCGGCGAATGGTTGCCAGCCGTCGAGACGATCGTCGGCGAAGCCCGCTGCTCGCAGCGCCGCTGCCGATTGCGGCGCCGGTGCGCGGCATGCAACGCAGAGTCGCCGCACCAGCCGCTGTGCCGTCACCATCCTTAGCGCGGCGGCCAGGTTGTAAGGCTCGACGCCGATGTCGATCAGGCGCGCGACAGCAGCAGGTGCGTCGTTCGTATGCAAGGTGGACAGCACCAGGTGACCGGTTTGCGCTGCCTTCACGGCAACATCGGCGGTCTCGTCGTCACGGATTTCGCCGACCATGATCACATCGGGATCCTGACGGAGGAACGCACGCAGCGCAACCGCGAATGTCAGGCCAGCCTTTTCGCGCACGCTCACCTGATTGATACCCGCCAGTTGAATCTCCGCCGGATCCTCTACCGAGCACAGATTGCGTGCCTCGTCGTTGAGCATGTGCAGGAAGCAATACAGCGACAGTGTCTTGCCGCTGCCGGTGGGCCCAGTGACCAGCACGAGGCCGTGCGGCGCGCGAATGGCGGCATCGACCGCTTCACGTTGCTGTGGATCGAGGCCGAGCGAGTCGAGCGAAAGATTGGTGGGCAACGCGTCGAGCCTGCGCAACACCAGCTTTTCGCCGAACAACGTAGGCAGCGAGTTGACACGATAGTCTTCGACGCGACCGGGCGACGTGGCAATACGCAGCCGTCCGTCCTGCGGTACGCGCCGCTCGGCGATATCCATGCGCGCCAGCACCTTCACGCGCGTGATGAACGCATCGCGCAGATGCGCAGGGGGCTGAGGGATTTCATGCAGTACGCCGTCGATACGCAAACGCACGCGCCAGCCGTGCTCCGCCGGCTCGATGTGCAGGTCCGACGCATTGCGGCGGGTTGCCTCCTGCAAGGTGTCGGTCAATAGGCGTACGGCAGGCGCGTTGTCGGAATCGGGGAGACTCGAGTTGAGGTTGGAGCTGGCACTGGTGTCGGCCGCAAAGGCGTTATGTCTGGGTTTCGCTGGACTTTCGCTATCAACGGCGACAGGCCGCAACGACGCCGCGCGTTGAAAAGAATCTTGCATGAGAGACCGGTGATGAGCCGCCTGTAGAACACGACGACTCCATCATCCGGTAACGCCGCAGGCACCACCATTCAGCCAATCGGCTAATGGCGCGTTTCGAGCCGATGTGCGACGCTGCGCAGCGTGTAGGCCTTAACCGCGCGCCGCCTTGACGGCTTTCGCGCCCGTGCGAGTGGGCGGTTTGAACAGCTTGACGGTGCGGATCGCCTGGTCGTCGCTGCGCATCACTTCGAGTTTCACCTCGCGGATCTGCACGCAAACGTCGCCGTCCGGAATCTCTTCGAGAATCTCGAGGATCAGGCCGTTGAGCGTTTTCGGTCCGTCGGTCGGCAGCGTGAGATGCAGCCAGCGGTTCAGTTCGCGCAGCGGCATGCTGCCCGCCACGATACATTCGCCGTTCTCGTTCCATCCGCCGCGCGAATTGGCGCTACGCGGAATCGACGTAGTGAATTCGCCGATCAGCTCTTCGATGATGTCTTCCGGCGTAACCAGCCCTTGCAACTCGCCGTATTCGTTCACGACCAGCGCCGTGCGGTGACGGCTTTCCTGGAAGTACTGTAGTTGCTGGAATACCGGGGTGCCGCTCGGCACGAAATACGGCTCGGCCAGCAGTTCGCGCAGCGTCTCGCGCTCCAGTTCCTGGTTGTGCAGCGCAGCCAGTGTCTTGCGCACGTGGAGCACGCCGAGCACCCGGTCGATGTCGCCTTGATAGACGATCAGCTTGTTGTGATAACAGGTTTCCAACTGATGCAGGATCTGCTCGAACGGTGCGTCAAAGTCGAGCGCTTCGATGCGGCGGCGCGGGATCATCACGTCGTCGACGGAAATGTTTTCGAGGTCGAACAGGTTCAACAGAATGCTGCGGTGCTTGGTCGGCATGAAGCTGCCCGATTCGAGCACGATGGTGCGCAGCTCTTCGGTGGAGAGCCGCTGATCTTGCGCGCCTTTGGTATTGATATGCAGCACGCGCAGGATCGTGTTCGCGAACAGATTGACGAACCAGACGAGTGGCTTGCCGACGCGCATCATCGGCGCGATCAGCAGGCTGGCCGGCAGGGCGATCTTCTCGGGGAACGTCGCGCCGACGATCTTCGGCGTGATTTCCGCGAACACGATGATCAGGAACGCAACGATGCCGGTCGCGATCGACAGCACCACATTGTTATGGCCGAAGGTATGCAGCGCGATCGAGGTGGTGAGCACCGGGATGATCGTGTTGAACAGATTGTTGCCGATCAGGACCACGCTCAGCAGTTGGTCGGTGTGCGCGAGCAGGCCCTGAGTGGTCTTTGCGCCGAGCGCATTCTGGTTGGCAAGGTGTTTCAGGCGATGGCGGTTGATCGCCATCATCGCCGTTTCGGAAATCGAAAAGAAGCTGGAGCAGATAAGCAGCAGAAAGACGGCGCCGATCTGCGCCCATAAGGGAAGTTGTTCCACGCGTAGTGAAGGATAGGGGACGGGATGGAGAGAATATAGCAGAGGGGGCTGGGCGAGCCGCCTCCGCGGATGGTCTATGAAGACTGGGACAAATCGTATGTTGTGGCAAGGCGTCGGCGGGGCACAAAAAATCACGACCCAAAACAAAAAAACCGCCAAGCAAGCTGGGCGGTTTTTCGAGCCTTGAACTAACAAGGCAAATCTGGTCGGGGTGAGAGGATTCGAACCTCCGGCCTCTACGTCCCGAACGTAGCGCTCTACCAGGCTAAGCTACACCCCGATTTGGTACTGGACTCCTACGGTGTTTCAGTCTCTTTCAAGACTGTCTTGCCGTCGAGTAAGAACATAATTCTAGCAGGCTATCTTTGAAAATGGAATCCGGAAATGAAGAAATTGCTGCAGCTGCGGCCGTCGCTTCCTGCTTCGCGCACTCGAGCGTGTGATCCAGCGCGCCGGAACGCGTGATCGCCTCGAAAATGGTGTCGAAACGGTCCGTGCCGCCTTGCTCGATGGCTTCCCGCGCGAGCGCCGACTGCTCGGGCGTGCCGCGTTCGATCAGATAAATCAGCGGGAGCGTGGGTTTGCCTTCGCGCAGATCGTCGCCGGCGTTCTTGCCCATCGATTCAGCCGTGCCCGTGTAGTCGAGCCAGTCGTCCATGATCTGAAACGCGGTGCCGATGCGGCGGCCGAATTCCGCGGCGGCGGCTTCCGTCTTCGCGTCCGACCCTGCCAGCACCGCACCGAGTTGGGCGGCCGCCTCGAACAATTTGGCGGTTTTGTAGCGGATCACCTGCATGTAACGTGCTTCGTCCACGTCGGCGTCGTGCATGTTCAGCAACTGCAGCACTTCGCCCTCGGAGATGATGTTGGTCGCCTCTGACAGGATTTCCATCACGCGCATCTTGCCCACGCCGACCATCATCTGGAACGAGCGGGAGTAGAGAAAATCGCCGACCAGCACGCTCGCAGCGTTGCCGAACAGCGCATTGGCCGTCTGGCGGCCGCGCCGCAGGTCGGATTCGTCGACCACGTCGTCGTGCAGCAGCGTGGCCGTGTGGATGAATTCCACCACCGCGGCGAGTTCGTGCCGGTGCCCGGTGGTTTCGCCGAGCGCGCCCGCCACCAGCAGCAGTAGCGCGGGCCGCAGCCGTTTGCCCCCGGCGCTGATGATGTACTCGGAGATCTGATTGATCAGCATCACGTCGGACGCCAGACGGTGCCGTATGACGCGATTGACCTGCTGCATGTCTTCGGCGATCGGAGCGAGCAGGCTGGCGGCGTTGGAGGAGGGGGTGGCAGTCGACGACATGATGGCTGAATTGGGTAGTGCCGCGAATTATAAGGCGAATCGCGACAGTTCCGGGTCGCAGGCTGCGGCACGGCGCGACGGAGGCAACGGCCAGGCCGTGTGCCGGGGCTGGACGGCAAGTCGCCGGGCGGTGCGCGCGGCGACTCTCAATGAGTTTTGACCGAGCAGCTAACTCTATGTATAATCACGGGTTTCCGCGCGCGGTGCGTGGGAAAAATGAACACAGAGTGAGGTTCTCAATGTACGCGGTCATAAAAACCGGTGGCAAGCAGTATAAAGTTGCCGTCGGCGAAAAACTTAAAGTAGAACAGATACCGGCAGACATTGACGCTGAAATCACGCTCGACCAGGTTCTCGCAGTGGGCGAAGGCGAATCGATTAAGTTCGGTACGCCGCTGGTCAGTGGGGCTTCCGTCAAGGCTACCGTCGTGTCGCAAGGTCGTCACGCAAAAGTGACCATCTTCAAGATGCGTCGCCGGAAGCACTACCAGAAGCATGGCGGCCACCGCCAGAACTATACCGAACTGCGCATCGACGCGATCAACGCGTAAGCGCAACGGTTAAGGAGCAAATCAAATGGCACACAAAAAGGCAGGCGGATCATCCCGCAACGGCCGCGACTCTGAATCGAAGCGTCTCGGCGTCAAGGTTTACGGCGGTCAGGCCATCAACGCTGGCGGCATCATCGTTCGCCAACGTGGCACGCGCATGCACCCGGGCGAAAACGTCGGTATCGGCAAGGATCACACCTTGTTCGCGCTGACGGACGGCCACGTCAATTTTTCGACGAAGGGCGCAGCGAAGAAGCACATGGTCAACGTCGTCCCGGCAGCAGTCTGAGTTTAATCAGGCACGGGCTTCAGGACCGGAAAAAGGCCCCGCGAAGTTCGCGGGGCTTTTTTTATTGCAGCGCTTTTTGTCCGAAGAATTGGCGGATTGCACGGCCAAATCGGCGCGGTTAGCCGATCGGCCGATTGCCCACCGCACGGCGGGCGCGGCAAAATAGCAGCATCTGAAAGCATCAACCCAGCAGCACCATCTAGCAGCACACCACGGGACGGAGTTACGCATGAAGTTCATTGACGAAGCGAGGATTGAAGTCATCGCCGGCGACGGAGGGGATGGCAGCGCGTCGATGCGCCGCGAGAAATTCGTTCCGTTCGGCGGCCCGGATGGCGGCGACGGCGGCCGGGGCGGCAGCGTGATCGCGGTTGCAGACCGCAACATCAACACGCTGATCGACTACCGCTACGCGAAAAAACATTTGGCGCGCAACGGCGAAAACGGCCGCGGCGCGGACTGCTACGGCAAGGGCGGCGACGACATCACGCTGCGCATGCCGGTCGGCACGACTATCACCGATATGGAAACCGGCGAGCTGATCGCCGATTTGACCGAGCACAACCAGAGCGTGCAAATCGCGCAGGGCGGTGCGGGCGGTCTCGGTAACCTGCATTTCAAATCCAGTACGAACCGCGCGCCGCGTCAGAAAACCGACGGCAAGCCCGGCGAGCGCCGTATGGTGCGCCTCGAATTGAAGGTGCTGGCCGACGTCGGTCTGCTCGGAATGCCGAACGCCGGCAAGTCGACCTTCATCTCGTCGGTGTCGAACGCGCGGCCGAAGATCGCGGACTATCCGTTCACGACGCTCGCGCCGAATCTCGGCGTGGTACGTGTTGGGCCGAGCCGCAGCTTCGTAATTGCCGACATTCCTGGCCTGATCGAAGGCGCGGCGGAAGGCGCCGGCCTGGGTCACCAGTTCCTGCGTCACCTGCAGCGCACCGGCTTGCTGTTGCATATCGTCGACCTCGCGCCGTTCGACGAAGCCGTCGATCCCGTCGCGGAAGCCAAGGCGATCGTCAACGAGCTGCGCAAGTACGACGAGCTGCTCTATGAGAAGCCCCGCTGGCTGGTGCTCAACAAGCTCGACATGGTGCCCGAAGACGAGCGCGAAGCGCGCGTGTCGGCCTTCCTTGAAGGCTACGGTTGGGAGGGCCCGGTGTTCGAAATCTCTGCGCTGACCGGTCAGGGTTGCGAAAGTCTTTGCTACGCGGTGTATGACCACATCGCCGCGCATTCGGACGCGCAGCGCGCGGCGGAAGCCGAAGATCTCGCTGCTGACGTGCGTTTCCGCGCAAAGCCGGAAGCACCGGCCGCTGCGTCGGACGACTCGAGCGTCGACCCGCAGCAGTAATAACAAGCCTGAGCGCCGGCGCCTGCACGGGCTGCCGGCATGCATCACGCGTCATCTTGGGAGACCGCGCACAATGCGTTCCGTCATCGCAGATTCACGGCGATTGGTAGTGAAAGTCGGCTCGAGCCTCGTTACGAATGACGGGCGCGGCCTCGATCATGCTGCAATCGGCCGCTGGGCCGCGCAGATTGCAGCACTGCGCGCGCAGGGCAAGGAAGTGGTGCTGGTCAGTTCGGGTGCTATTGCCGAAGGGATGCAGCGGCTCGGCTGGACCAAGCGGCCACGCGAAATCGACGAATTGCAGGCGGCCGCGGCTGTCGGTCAAATGGGTCTCGCGCAAGTCTACGAAAGCCGCTTCGCCGAGCATTCGATCCAGACTGCGCAGATTCTGCTGACCCACGCCGATCTGGCCGACCGCGAACGCTATCTGAACGCGCGTTCCACGTTGCTGACCCTGCTGCGTCTGGGCGTCGTGCCGATCATCAACGAGAACGACACGGTCGTTACCGACGAAATCAAGTTCGGCGACAACGACACGCTAGGCGCCTTGGTCGCCAATCTGATCGAAGGCGATGCGCTCATTATCCTCACCGATCAGCAGGGGCTTTTCACCGCAGACCCGCGCAAGGATCCGAACGCGACGCTCGTTCAGCAGGCGGATGCCGGTGCGCCGGAGCTCGAAGCAATGGCGGGCGGCGCGGGTTCGAGCTTGGGCCGAGGCGGCATGCTGACCAAGATTCTCGCGGCCAAACGCGCGGCGCACAGCGGCGCCAATACGGTAATCGCGAGCGGGCGTGAAGCAGACGTGTTGTCACGGCTTGCCTCGGGTGAGGCGATCGGCACACAGTTGATCGCGCGCACTGCACGCATGGCGGCGCGCAAGCAATGGATGGCCGATCATCTGCAGGTGCGCGGCCACGTGGTGATCGACGACGGCGCAGTCGAAAAGCTGACCGAAGGCGGCAAGAGTTTGCTGCCGATCGGCATCGTCGGTGTGCAGGGCGCGTTTGCGCGCGGCGAAGTGATCGCTTGCCTGAGCGCGGCAGGGCGTGAAGTAGCGCGCGGCCTGACGAACTACAGCAGCGCGGAAACCAAGCTGATCCAGCGGCGTCCGAGCGGCGACATTGAATCGGTGCTCGGCTATATGCTGGAGCCTGAGGTGATTCACCGCGACAACCTTGTGCTGGTCTGACTCCCGAGCACGGTTCGCACGACAGAAAAAAAGCCGTTCCGGCGTGAGCTGGAACGGCTTTTTCACATTCGCGGCGGCTTCCACATTCGAAGAAGGACGCTCGCGAAAACGGCCTTAGTGAATCAACGAGGTCTGCGTGCGCTTGTAGCGGATGTTCTCGACAATTTGCTTGGCGTTGCCCGTGGGCATCTTGTTCGCACACAGGTAATCCTGATACAGCGCAGCCTGATAGGCGTTCAGCGCGCCATTCTCAATGCGCCTGAAGTCGTTGGCGACGGTTTGATCCCAGCCGTCGTGATCGGCGTTCAGCCCCGCGTACTGGCGCCATTCATACGTATCGCAGCGAATCCCTTCGTAGTTCACGTTGCGCGCGCCGCTCGGGCTCGTTACGACGACGGTGTAGCGCACCACGCCGTCGGTCCCGACGGTAAGCGAATTTCTATCGATCGCGAAATGCAGCGGCGTATTGCCCGAAACCTCGAAGGGCAGAAGATTCGAGTCTTGCGGCAGCGGCGGCAAGGCGTCCACCTTGTTTTCAACCCAGGTGCTCGGCCGGTCCAACAGGTAGGCAAACTCGCTGTCGTCTTTATTGGTAGGTTTGCCGGCGCTCGAACATCCAGCCAGCAGGGCGCCGGTGGCGACGCACGCCACGACGAGAGCAAGTGCTTTCAATATGGTTTCCTCGAAACACTGGTGCGGCTCATTGAGCCGCACCAGCAGAAGCGGCGTGGACAGCCGCACAGAATTGTTAATTGCGCACGCCAGGGCGGAACAGCGAGCCGGCGGTTTCGCGCTCCGATTCGTCTTCGTGTTCCGACGCGGAGCCAACTTCGGCAACCGACCCGGAGCCCGGACCGCAATCAGACGCGAACGTCGTGTGAATCGACGTTTCGATGCTGACTGTGGTCACCGAGGTGGTGACCGTCATCATCGTCGAATCCGGCGGACTTTCCATCGACGACGCTATCCGGGGATAACGCGGCCCATGGTGCCCGCCAGGTTTTTCCGCACGCGGCGCAGCCCGGCGCATGAAACGGGATAGCTCCGTCAGCGCCAACTGATACACATCCCGCTTGAACTCGATCACACAGTCGAGCGGCACCCAGTACTCGTTCCAGCGCCACGCATCGAACTCAGGGTGGTCGGTGGCGCGCAAGCAAATGTCGCAATCGCGTCCAACCATCCGGAGCAAGAACCAGATTTGTTTCTGGCCGCGGTAATGACCGCGTACTTCGCGCTTGATGAACTTGTCAGGCACCTCGTAACGCAACCAGTCGCGCGTGCGACCGATCACCTTGACGTGCTCAGGAAGCAGCCCGGTTTCTTCGTGTAACTCCCGATACATCGCTTGCACGGGGGTCTCTCCGTACTTGATGCCCCCTTGGGGAAACTGCCAGGAATGTTCACGGAGCCGTTTGCCCCAAAACACCTCGTTGTGCGCGTTCAAGAGGATGATGCCGACGTTCGGGCGAAAGCCTTCACGATCCAGCATACAACCACCTTCGAATCCTTTAAAATTGCTTTGATTATAAACAGATAACGGACCCGACGCACCGATTCGCACCAGATTGGAACGATTCGCCGCAAAAGGCCCGCGTTTGCGGTAGCCTGTCAGTCTTTCCGTGCCTTATCCCTTGCTGCAAAGGCTTTGCGCGGCGGCTTCGGCGCCGCGATCGGGCCGGTTTTGCCGGGGTTTTGCCTGGTATACGCGGACCATTTGCCGGGTCTGAGCCGGATTCCTGGACAGACTTTGGCCGGGTATGTGGCAAGTCCGTGCCGGCGCGAGGCCGGGTCTGTGTCGGTTTCCCCACCGTTTTCACCTTTCGGGCGGTCCCTCCGGAGCCGCCGCTTTTGGAAAATCTGAATGAAAGCTTCCCGTTTCTTTATCGGCACACTGAAAGAAGCGCCCGCCGACGCCGAGATCGTCAGCCACAAGCTCATGGTACGCGCCGGCATGATCCGCCGCGTTGCCGGTGGCATCTATAACTACCTGCCCATCGGCCTGCGTTCGATCCGCAAGGTGGAAGCCATCGTGCGCGAAGAAATGAACCGGGCAGGCGCGATCGAACTGTTGATGCCTTCGGTGCAGCCGGCTGAACTGTGGCAGGAATCGGGCCGTTGGGAAAAGTACGGCCCCGAACTGCTGCGCTTCAAGGATCGCAAGCAATCCGATTTTGTGCTCGGACCGACCCACGAAGAAGTGGTCACGGATATCGCGCGCGGCCAGATCAAGAGCTACCGCCAGTTGCCCGTGAACTTCTATCAGATCCAGACGAAGTTTCGCGACGAGATCCGTCCGCGTTTCGGCGTGATGCGTGGCCGCGAGTTCATCATGAAAGACGCGTACTCGTTCGACAAGGACGCGGAAGGCCTGCGCGAGTCGTATCGCAAGATGTACGACGCGTACGTGCGTATCTTCACACGCCTCGGCCTGGATTTCCGCGCAGTGGCAGCGGACAACGGTTCGATCGGCGGCAGCGGCTCACACGAATTCCACGTGATCGCCGACACCGGGGAAGACGCGATCGCGTATTGCCCGACCTCGGAGTTCGCTGCGAACGTTGAGGCGGCCGAAGCGTTGCCGCTGTACGCGGAACGCGCAGCGCCGACCGAAGAGATGAAGAAGACCGCGACGCCGGGCAAAGCAAAGTGCGAGGCCGTGGCCGAGCTGCTGAACATCCCGCTCGAGCGCACCATCAAGTCGATCATTCTCGCCACGGAAAACGAAGGCGCCGAACCGACCATCTGGTTGCTGATGCTGCGCGGCGATCACGAGCTGAACGAGATCAAGGCAAGCAAGCTGCCGGGTCTGGCGGACTTCCGCATGGCGACCGAAGCCGAGATCATCGAGACCTTCGGCACGCCGCCGGGTTATCTCGGCCCGATCAACACGAAGAAGCCGATCAAAGTCGTCGCGGATCGCACAGTCGCGAACATGAGCGACTTCGTGGTGGGTACGAACGAAGTGGATTACCACACCACCGGCGTGAACTGGGGCCGCGATCTGCCGGAGCCGGTCATCGCCGATATCCGCAATGTGAAGAAGGGGGATCCGTCGCCGGACGGCAAGGGCGTGATCGACATCTGCCGTGGCATCGAAGTCGGCCACGTGTTCCAGCTCGGCAAGAAATACTCGGAAGCGATGAACGCGACCTGTCTCGACGAGAACGGCAAGCCGCAGCCGATGGAAATGGGCTGCTACGGCATCGGCATCACGCGTATTCTGGGCGCGGCGATCGAACAGAATTTCGACGACAAGGGCATCATCTGGCCGGAGTCGATCGCACCGTTCGAGGTCGTGCTGTGCCCGATGGGTTACGACCGCAGCGAAGCCGTGCGTGAGCAGGCCGACAAGCTGTACGCGGAACTGGTCGAAGCCGGTGTCGACGTGATCCTCGACGATCGCGGCGAACGTCCGGGCGTGATGTTCGCCGACTGGGAGCTGATCGGCGTGCCGCATCGTCTGGTGATCGGCGATCGTGGTCTCAAGGACGGCAAGCTCGAGTATCAAGGCCGCCGCGACGCTGAAGCGACGCTGCTGCCGGTCGAAGACGCCGCCCAAACGGTGATCGGCAAGGTTCGCGCAGCATTGGCGCAATAAGCGGAGCGGACGGTGGAGTACACCTTCGTATCCGCGACCGTCCTGCTGATTCTGATCACCGATCCGCTCGGCAATATTCCGCTCTTTATCAGTTGTCTGCGCAGCGTATCGCCTAAGCGGCGCACGATCGTCATTCTCCGCGAGGTGGCGATCGCCTTCGCGATCCTGCTGGTCTTCATGGTGGTCGGCGACCGCTTCCTGCGCATGATGAGTCTGACCGACCAGTCTTTGCGCATCGGTGGCGGGATTGTGCTGTTTCTGATTGCGCTCAGGATGGTGTTTCCGCATCCTGACGGTCCGTTCGGCGGTGACACGCGCGGCGGCGAGCCGCTCATCGTGCCTCTTGCCATTCCGGCACTGGCTGGCCCGTCGGCGCTGGCGACGGTGATGTTGTTGACGTCGCAGGCGCCCGGCAAGATGTTCGAGTGGATCGGTGCGCTGACCGTCACAATGATCGTCTGCGCGATCGTGCTGATGCTGGCGGAGCGCATTCAGGCGTGGCTCGGCGAGCGCGCGATGATGGCCTTTGAGCGGCTAATGGGATTGGTGCTGGTGGCGATCTCAGTCGAAATGATGCTCGGCGGTATCCGCTCTTTTGTGCATCAACTTTGAGTGAGATCGGGTATGGGGTTCAGCGCGGTAGCGCAGCAGTGCTATCACCTGCCTGATAAACAAAAAGCGGCCAGTGGGCCGCTTTTTTTACGCCGGTGCGCGCCGTAAATGGCGCCGCCAAACCAACCTGGCTTTAAGTTAAGCCCCTTCGGTCAACGCCCGAATAGTCGGCAGGTTGCGCCAGTAGCCTTTCGCATCCATCCCGCAACCGAACACGTAACGGTCCGGCACTTCGAAACCACAGTAATCCGGGCGCAGCGGCTTGGCCTTCGGAATGATCTTCTCGCACAGCACCGCGCTCAGGAAGCGCTTCGCGCCCATCGCGAGGATGCGATCGCGGATCGCGGCCATCGTCTCGCCTTCGTCGAGGATGTCGTCGAGCACCAGCACGACGCGATCCTTCACCGACTCAGCCGGCGCCACGCGCCACTGCATCTCATTGCCACCCTTGGTGGTGTTGCGATAGCGGGTCAGGTGGATGTAGTCGAACTCGAGCGGGAAATCGAGGTGCGGCAGCAACATGCCGGTGAACACCGCCGCGCCGCCCATCACCGACAGCACGAGCGGGAAGTCCTCGCTCATCTCGTTGCGGATGGCGGCAGCCATGCCGCTGATCGACGCGTTGACGTCGTCGGCCGAAACGATTTCTTCGGAGTGGCTAAAAATATGGAGAGCTTCTTCGCGGTTCATGACGTCTGACGGGCGGTAACTGTATACATAGTGTGGGTGAGAACGACGGCGTGCGGTACAGAATAAACCCGCACAAATCCGGAGTCAGCCGCGCGTGCCGTTGTTTACGCACGGAAGCACGCGCGCCGCCGTCTTGCTAAAGCTTAGCGCATGCCGGGCATCATGCCCTTCATGCCGCGCATCATCTTTTGCAGATTGCCGCCCTTCAGCTTTTTCATCATCGTGCGCATCTGGTCGTACTGATTCAGCATGCGGTTGACTTCCTGCACCTGCACGCCCGCGCCGGCGGCAATGCGGCGCTTGCGGGTGGCCTTGATCAGATCGGGCTTGGCGCGCTCCAGCGGTGTCATCGAATTGATGATGCCTTCCATGCGGCGCATCTGCGATTCGGCCATGCCCATATTGGCGCCGGCAGCGGCCTGCTGGAACTGCGCGGGCAGCTTGTCCATCAGCGACGACAGGCCGCCCATGCTCTTCATCTGCGTAAGCTGCGTGCGGAAATCGTTGAGGTCGAAGTCGCCGCCTTTCTTGACCTTGTCGGCGAGCTTCTGCGCGGCCTGAACGTCCACACCGCGTTGTGCTTCTTCGACGAGGGCGAGAATGTCGCCCATGCCGAGAATCCGGTTCGCCATGCGATCCGGGTAGAAAATTTCGAGGCCATCGAGCTTTTCGGCGACGCCGACGAACTTGATCGGCTTGCCCGTCACGTGGCGCACGGAGAGCGCCGCGCCACCGCGTGAATCGCCGTCGAGCTTGGTGAGGACGACGCCGGTGAGCGGCAATGCGTCGCTAAAGGCCTTCGCGGTGTTGACCGCGTCCTGGCCGAGCATCGCGTCGACGACGAACAGCGTTTCCGCCGGTTTCAGCGTGCTGTGCAGCGCGGTGATTTCGGCCATCATCGCTTCGTCGATACCCAGACGGCCGGCCGTGTCGACCAGCAGCACGTCGTGGTAGTGGCGCTTGGCCCAATCCACCGCGGCGATCGCGATATCCACTGGCTTCTGATCCGGTTCCGACGGGAAGAAGTCCGCGCCGACCTGCTCGGTCACCGTCTTCAACTGCGCAATAGCAGCCGGGCGGTAGACGTCGCACGAAACGGTGAGGACCTTCTTCTTGTACTTTTCGCGCAGGAGCTTGGCGAGCTTGCCGACCGTGGTCGTTTTGCCGGCGCCTTGCAGACCCGCCATCAGGATGACGGCCGGCGGCGTGACGGCGAGGTTCAGCTCGACAGCCTTGCCTTCATAGTCGCCGCCGATGATCGCGGTCAGCTCGCGCTGCACCACGCCGACCAGCGCCTGACCCGGGGACAGGCTGCTGATCACCTCCTCGCCGAGCGCTTTTTCCTTCACCTTGGCGATGAACTCGCGCACGACGGGCAGCGCCACGTCCGCTTCGAGGAGCGCGAGGCGCACTTCACGCAGCATTTCCTGGGTGTTCGCCTCGGTGAGCCGGGCTTCGCCGCGCAGCGTCTTGACGACGCGCGCCATCCGTTGAGTCAGATTGTCGAGCATGGGGAGCGATGAACTGTGCGGCCGGAGCGGGGCGCGATGAGGGAGACGTCGCGGAGCAGGGGCCTAGTGTAAACTTCGAATATGGATATTGTACTGTATGCCCTCACTGCGCTCCTCTACGGCGGTCTAGCCGTGGCCGGCTGGCGCTCGCACCGGCACGCCGCCTTGCGCCCCATGCTCGAGAGCGTGCCGCCGGTGCCCGTCTCCGCGGGCATCCCGGCCTCATCGGCCGCTTCGGGCATGAGCACCTCGGGCCGCGCGCTGCTGTTTGTCGCGCTGCTTGCCCACGGCGTGCTGCTGCACACCACCATCTTTCCCCAAAACGCGATGGTGTTCGGTTTCGCGTTCGCGCTGTCGGCGATGTTCTGGCTCGGCGCCGGCATCTACTGGATCGAGAGCTTTTTCTTTCCACTCGACGGCTTGCGCCTGCTGGTGTTGCCGCTTGCCTGCGTCGCTTCTTTATTGCCGCTGGCGTTCAATGGCGTGCGCGTGCTGCCGTATTCAGCCGCGCCGATGTTCAAGCTGCATTTTCTGATCGCCAATATCGCGTACGGCTTGTTCGCGATCGCGGCGCTGCACGCGGTTCTGATGCTGCTGGTCGAGCGGCGTCTGCATGCCATGCGCGGCGGCATGTCGCAACGCAATACGGCTGCGGCGGGCAACGGCTGGCTGTCGAGCTGGCTCGACACCTTGCCGCCGCTGCTGACACTTGAAAAGCTGCTGTTCCGTCTGATCGGCGCCGGCTTCGTGCTGCTCACGCTGACGCTGGTATCGGGCATCCTGTTCAGCGAGCAACTGGTCGACCGCGCCTTGCGGCTCGATCACAAGACCGTCTTCGCGATTCTTTCCTGGGTGATGTTCGGCGCGCTGCTGACTGCGCGCAAGGTTTCCGGCTGGCGCGGCCGTGCGGCATTGCGCTGGGTGCTGGCGTCGTTCGTCGCGCTGTTGCTGGCGTACGTCGGCAGCCGTTTCGTATTCGAGGTGCTGTTGCACCGTGCTGTAGTGTGAGTGTCCTGCTATGCGACAAATTTTTCTGCTGATCCTGTTGTTCATCGTTGGCCAGTGGCTGGTCAAGGCGCTGCGTCGCCATGACGCGCAAGCGTCGCAACGCACCGGCGCCGGTGCGAATGGCGCCGCGGGTGCCGGCGGTGCAAGAGGCCAGAGCGGTCCGAATGGCGGCGCGCGTGGACCCAATGCGCCGCAAGCGCAGCCCCAGCTCGCCGAGCCGATGATCCGTTGCGCCGAGTGCGGCGTGCACGCGCCGAAGAGCGACTCCGTGGTGGTGGCGGGGCAGCCTTTCTGCAGCGCCGCGCACGCGCAGCGTCATGGCGCGCGTCCCTCGGGCCGCGACGCTCGATGAACGTCGCGTTCACCGTCGATGCCGACGGTTGGGTTGCCGCCGCACGCAAGCTGCCATCGCCGAATTTCGAAGCGCGGCCCGAAGGGGCCGTGCCGACGCTGATCGTCGTCCACAACATCAGCCTGCCGCCAGATGAGTTTGGCGGCACGGCGATCGCCGAACTGTTCCAGAACACACTCGACTGCGACGCTCACCCGTACTACGACACGCATCTGCGCGGCGTGCGGGTGTCGGCGCATTTCGTGATTCATCGCGACGGCGCGCTCGAGCAATTCGTGTCCTGCAACGAGCGGGCATGGCACGCCGGGCCGTCGAATTTTTTCGGCCGCGAGCGCTGCAACGATTTCTCGATCGGCATCGAGCTGGAGGGCAGTGATACGACTGCTTTCGAAGCGGCGCAATATCGCACGCTCGGTGCACTTGTGACGGCGCTCAAGGCCCGCTATCCGGTCGAAGGCCTCGCCGGTCACTCGGACATCGCCCCCGGCCGCAAGACCGATCCAGGGCCGCATTTCGAGTGGCAGCGTCTGCAGCGCGACGCCGCGTTAGCGGATCAGTACTTCCCCTATCTCAAGTTTTCCAAAACGCTGTAACGACCCTTCGCGCAACCTCGCGTGATGCGAGGAGAACAAGGCGCTGCCTTGTTCTCCGGGGAGTCGGCTTCGCGTCGCGCTATGCAAAAGTCAAGCCTTTGAAAGCAAATAAAACGATTTGACCTGTCTTGAAACTACACTATACTTGGTGCCAGAAATTCAGTTTCGCACTATATCTTGTGTCCGGTGTGTATAACTCTGTGCATAACTGAGTGCATAAGTCTGCGGCGTCCCGCTTCCCGAGCATGGCGCCGCAAGCATTCCGGGCAGCGAAAAATATTCCTGCGGCGTGGCCGGTCGAGAGAGCCGGCAGCGTCCAGAAGCATTCAGGAAAAGGGCATAGCAAGTGATCGCGACACACATGGTGAAGACCGTTATCAATTCGAATCAGGCTTCATCGCTGTCGCATCCCGCCACCCGGCTCAGCCGGCCTTTTTCCTGCACCCCATCGCTTGCGCACGCGGCGGCGCAGCGTTCGTTTTAATCCGCGGTTATCTCCGCAACATTTCCAAGACCAGGAGCTTTGCACATGCAAACCACCGACAACGCGACGACCCGGTACGAGGGTTCACCGGCTGGCCAGGCCTTCGGCCAGACACAAGGCGCCCAGGCGCTCGCGCCGCAAGTGACCTACGCCGACTACAAGGTGATCCGTCGTAACGGCAGCGTGGTGTCGTTCGAGCCGTCGAAAATCGCCATCGCCGTGACGAAGGCATTTCTGGCCGTCAACGGTGGTCAAGGCGCGGCGTCGGCTCGCGTGCGCGAACTGGTCGAGCAACTCACGCAGAATGTGGTGCGTGCGCTCGTGCGCAGCCGTCCGAACGGCGGCACGTTCCATATCGAAGACATCCAGGATCAGGTCGAACTCGCGCTGATGCGCGGCGGCGAACACAACGTCGCGCGTGCGTATGTGCTGTATCGCGAGAAGCGCACCCAGGCGCGCGGTCATGACGACCAGATCGTCGCCAGCACGCCGGGCCTGAACGTCACCGACAACGGCGTGACGCGTCCGCTCGACATGGCTGCGCTGCGCGGCATCATCGAACTGGCCTGCTCGAACCTGGGCGACGCCGTGAGCGCCGATCCGATCATCGCGGAAACGGTCAAGAATCTGTACGACGGCGTGCCGATGAGCCAGGTCTACGACTCGGCAATTCTGGCTGCCCGCACGATGATCGAAAAAGACCCGGCTTATAGCCAGGTCACCGCACGCATCCTGCTGCACACGATCCGCCGCGAGATCCTCGAAGAGGAAGTCACGCAAACGGAAATGGGCGAACGCTACGCCGAGTACTTCCCGCAATTCATCAAGCGCGGCGTGCAAGCCGAGCTGCTCGACGACAAGCTGCTGCAGTTCGACCTGAAGCGCCTCGGCGCCGCACTCGACAACAACCGCGACCTGCAGTTCGGCTACCTCGGTCTGCAAACGCTGTACGACCGCTACTTCCTGCATCACGACGGCGTGCGCATCGAAATGCCGCAGGCATTCTTTATGCGTGTGGCGATGGGTCTGTCGCTGAACGAGATCGACCGCGAAGCGCGCGCGATCGAGTTTTACAAGGTGCTGTCGAGCTTCGACTTCATGTCGTCCACGCCCACTTTGTTCAACTCGGGTACCCGCCGCTCGCAACTGTCGTCGTGCTACCTGACGACGGTCGACGACGACCTCGACGGCATCTACGAAGCGCTGAAGGAAAACGCGCTGCTGTCGAAATTCGCCGGCGGTCTGGGCAACGACTGGACGCGCGTGCGTGCTCTGGGTTCGCACATCAAGGGCACCAATGGCAAGTCGCAAGGCGTCGTGCCGTTCCTGAAGGTCGTCAACGACACGGCTGTCGCTGTGAACCAGGGCGGCAAGCGCAAGGGCGCGGTCTGCGCGTACCTGGAAACGTGGCACCTGGACATCGAAGAATTCCTCGAGCTGCGTAAGAACACCGGCGACGATCGTCGCCGCACCCACGACATGAACACGGCGAACTGGATTCCCGACCTGTTCATGAAGCGCGTGCACGAAGGCGGCGACTGGACGCTGTTCTCGCCGTCCACCTGCCCGGACCTGCACGACAAGTTCGGCGCCGAATTCGAAACGGCTTACACGGCTTACGAAGACAAGGTTGCGCGCGGCGAGATCAAGCTGTTCAAGAAGATCCCGGCGGCGCAACTGTGGCGCAAGATGCTGGGCATGCTGTTCGAAACCGGCCACCCGTGGATCACGTTCAAGGATCCGTGCAATGTGCGTTCGCCGCAACAGCACGTCGGTGTCGTCCACTCGTCGAACCTGTGCACGGAAATCACGCTGAACACCAGCGACGCCGAAATCGCCGTCTGCAACCTGGGCTCCGTGAACCTCGTCGCTCACCTGAAGGAACAGGCCGACGGCACCCTGGCGCTCGACCACGACAAGCTGAAGCGCACCGTCAGCGTCGCGATGCGCATGCTCGACAACGTGATCGACATCAATTACTACGCAGTCGCCAAGGCGCGTAACTCGAACCTGAAGCACCGTCCGGTCGGCATGGGCATCATGGGCTTCCAGGACTGCCTGCACCTGCTGCGCACGCCGTACGCGTCGCAAGAGGCGGTTGCGTTCGCCGATACGTCGATGGAAGCGGTCTGCTACTACGCTTACTACGCGTCGACGGAACTGGCGCAGGAACGCGGCCGTTACTCCAGCTACCGCGGCTCGCTGTGGGATCGCGGCATCCTGCCGCAAGACTCGGTGAAGCTGCTGGCCGAAGCGCGTGGCGGTTACGTTGAAGTCGATTCGAGCGAATCGATGGACTGGACCGAACTGCGTTCGCGCATCGCCACCTACGGCATGCGCAACTCGAACTGCGTCGCCATCGCACCGACGGCGACCATCTCGAACATCATCGGCGTGTCGGCCTGTATCGAACCGACGTTCCAGAACCTGTATGTGAAGTCGAATCTGTCGGGCGAATTCACGGTGGTCAACGACTACCTGGTGCGCGACCTGAAGGAACGCGGTCTGTGGGACGAAGTCATGGTCGCCGACCTGAAGTACTTCGACGGCACGCTGTCGCGCATCGACCGCATCCCGGCCGACCTGCGCGCGATCTACGCGACCGCGTTCGAACTCGACCCGGTGTGGCTGGTCGAGGCGGCTTCGCGTCGCCAGAAGTGGATCGACCAGGCCCAGTCGCTGAACATTTACATGGGCGGCGCGTCGGGCAAGAAGCTCGACGAGATCTACAAGCTCGCATGGGTACGCGGTCTGAAGACGACCTACTACCTCCGCACGATGGCGGCGACGCACGTCGAGAAGTCGACGGTGGCGCACGGCGCGCTGAACGCGGTGAGCTCGGGTGGCGGCGAAGGATCGGGCGGTGCGGGTGGTGTCGGCGGCGGCGCGGCCGGCGGCTTCGGCGCGAGCGGCGGTGCAGCTTCGGGCGGCATCCAGGTCGCGGCGGCAGCGCCGGCAGTTGCGGTCGAAGCAGCGCCGGAAGCAGATGGTCCGGTGTGCATGATGCGTCCGGGCGATCCTGGTTTCGACGAGTGCGAGGCTTGCCAGTAAGAAGCCTGGCAACTGCCGGGCAAGCACGAAGCAGGCGGAAGGATCGCCGCCTGGCTAAGGGTTGTAGGTAAAGACCCGAATGCAGCGATCAGCAAGCCTCATAGAAGTGATGCATAAGTGAAGTAGACGAGCGGCGCAGCGAAACGAAATCGACGTTGCGCCGCTCGTCGAAAAGCAGCGAAGCACGGCAAGCAACTGAAGTCGTGAAGCGGCAGGCGAACAGCAGGCAAGCGGTAAGCAAGTAGTAGATGAAGCAGACAGCAGTCGGCAGCACAGACGAAGCGCTCGACATGAAGCGCTCAGCAAACGCCCCGGTCGAAGCTCGATCGACACAGCCGGCCAGATGCATCGCTCGACATTGCATTGAACTTCACCTCGCCGGCACTGACGAACAGGCAACCACGGGACAGCCGGAACGTCAGCACGAGGCAGCAGGAAGCAATCGCAAAACGCTGCAAGCACGCTCCGCAATACAGATAGATAGAGCAGCGAAACGTCGCTTTAACACGTTGCTCTTCGAGCTCGCGAAGCACCTCGACGACACACGTTCAACACGCTTCACATGAGGCGACACACACAGTCTGTTGAACAAAGTGTTGTATGAACGTAGCAACGCGAATCGAAAACAGGATTTTTCATCAGCGAACTCTTTTATCGCTCGTGAAAAGATGGTACAAACCGTTCTAAATTGATGGTGACATTTATGCTCAACTGGGATGACGAGATCACTGCCGTAACTCCCTCGAGCGCTACGCAACAGAATGTGTTGCGCAACGCTGCGGGATCGGCTGTCGGTTCGCAAGTCGGAACGCGTTCCGCTCCTCACGCTCCCTCGGCTCAAGACATCTTCGCGAACGACATCGCAGTCGCTCCCGTCGCTCATGTGACCCACGCTGCTACCGGAACGGCTGCCGCCTCCGAAGCGCGAGTCAATGTCGCCGACAAACGCATCATCAACGGCCAGACCGACGTCAATCAGTTAGTGCCGTTCAAATACAAGTGGGCCTGGGAAAAGTATCTGGCTGGTTGCGCCAACCACTGGATGCCGCAAGAAGTGAACATGTCGCGCGACATCGCCCTCTGGAAAGACCCGAACGGGCTGACCGAAGACGAGCGCCGCATCGTCAAGCGCAACCTGGGCTTCTTCGTGACGGCAGATTCTCTGGCCGCCAACAACATCGTGCTGGGCACCTACCGCCACATCACGGCGCCCGAATGCCGCCAGTTCCTGCTGCGCCAGGCGTTCGAAGAGGCGATCCACACGCACGCTTACCAGTACATCGTCGAGTCCCTGGGTCTCGACGAAGGCGAAATCTTCAACGCGTATCACGAGGTTTCCTCGATCCGCGCGAAAGACGAATTCCTGATTCCGTTCATCCATACGCTGACCGACCCGGCCTTCAAGACCGGCACGCTCGAGGCAGACCAGACCCTGCTGCGCTCGCTGATCGTGTTCGCCTGTGTGATGGAGGGCCTGTTCTTCTACGTCGGCTTTACGCAAATCCTGGCGCTGGGCCGCCAGAACAAGATGACCGGCGCGGCGGAACAGTACCAATACATCCTGCGCGACGAGTCGATGCACTGCAATTTCGGCATCGACCTGATCAACCAGATCAAACTCGAAAACCCGCAACTCTGGACGGCTGAGTTCCGCGCGGAAATCCGCGAGATCTTCCAGCAAGCGGTCGAACTTGAATATCGTTACGCAGAAGATACGATGCCGCGCGGGGTGCTCGGCCTCAATGCGTCGATGTTCAAGAGCTATCTGCGTTTCATCTGCAACCGCCGTTGCCAGCAGATCGGTCTCGATCCGCTGTACCCGAACGAGGAAAACCCGTTCCCGTGGATGAGCGAGATGATCGACCTGAAGAAGGAACGCAACTTCTTCGAGACGCGAGTGATCGAATATCAGACTGGCGGCGCGCTGACCTGGGAGTGATCCGGGTTCGTGTCGCAGATGCATTCATTTTGGGGATGCCGGCAGGCTTCGGCCGCGGCAATTTAGTTAGGAGCAGAACCGCCTGATGCAAATTGTGCCCAGTGCGCCGCGTGCCTTCGCGGCCCACAAACATGACTGGCACTTTGCGAACCCTTCAGTGGGATGGGCAAACTTCCCCCCGGAAAAAGCCGCTGGCGTCGCCGCCAGCGGCCCGATCAAGCAATTGCCGGCGTTGAGATCCAGCGCCGACCAGATCTGGCGCGCGGTGCCCAAGGGCACGGCGCGCCTTACCGCATTCATTAGCGTAAGCGCGCAGCACCTGCGTACGCCGATGAATAGCCCGCTTCGTAGCGCGCGCCCTGAGAAGCGTCCGCGGGAAGCGGGTTTTGACGAAGGGTGTAGTTTGAACTGACTCTCATCTGAAAACCTGAAGGAGAAAATGATGGCAACTATCAAGAAAGCAGCAGCTAAGAAACCCGCAGCTAAGAAAGCTGCTCCGGCAAAGAAGGCTGCTCCGGCGAAAAAAGTCGCTGCTAAGAAAGTCGCAGTGAAGAAGGTTGCAGCGAAGAAGGCTGCTCCGGCGAAGAAAGTCGCTGCTAAGAAAGTCGCAGTGAAGAAGGTTGCAGCGAAGAAGGCACCGGCAAAGAAGGCGGCGCCGGCTAAGAAGGCAGCAGTGAAGAAGGTTGCAGCAAAGAAGGCAGCACCGGCGAAGAAGGCTGCAGCAAAGAAGGCGCCGGCTAAGAAGGCTGCTGCCAAGAAGGCTGCGCCTGCCAAGAAGGCTGCTGCCAAGAAAGCTGCGCCTGCTAAGAAGGCTGCCGCCAAGAAGGCTGCGCCTGCGAAAAAGGCTGCCGCTAAAAAGGCTGCGCCTGCCAAGAAGGCTGCCGCGAAGAAGGCCGCTGCTCCTGCCAAGAAGGCTGCCCCTGCGAAGAAGGCTGTCGCCAAGAAGGCTGCTCCTGCTCCCGCTGCGACTTCTGTCTCGAGCGCACCGGCGGCGACGGTGAAGACCGCGCTGAACCCGGCAGCGGCATGGCCGTTCCCGACGGGCAGCCGTCCGTAAGCGGTAGAAGTACTTCGACACGTCGTACTGTGTGTCGATGATCGAGTAGCGCTTGAAGCAACATCACCGAGCGCTACTCGGTCAGGGTCCCGTTGCCGGGTTTCTGGCGACGGGATTTTTTTTGCTCGGGCGAAGGCGCCGGTTTTGAGAAACGAGTGCAAAACCCGCAGGCGAAAAAAAAACGCATGCACAGAGGGCATGCGTTTGAGGTCGTCGCGGCGGCGCGTGAAGCGCGACCGCACGAGAGGGGAAACTTAGTGCGTGACGCGCGTGACGCCGCCGCTGGAAAGCAGACGGACGCGCTCGCCGGCGCGGAAGATTTCGCCGGTGGCGCTTTGGGTGATCGCGCGCATGTCGCCGTTATCGAGTCGCACGGTGATCTCGAGGCCGTCGTGCACCGCGACGCCGTTCTCGACTGCATTGCCTGCCACTGCGCCAGCCAGGCCGCCGATGATGCCCGTCACGATCGAGCCGCGACCGCCGCCGATCGCGCTGCCGGCCACCGCGCCCAACGCACCGCCGCCGATCGCACCCAGGCCGCTCGGCTGGCCGTTGTTCGAACTGATCTTCACGGCCCGAACGCTGTCGACCGTGCCCATGCGGACCGTCTCTTCGCGCTGTGCCTGCGACGCGGTGTAGACGTCGGCAGAACTGCTGTTGTACGCACACCCCGACATGGCCAGCGAACCGGCAATCAAGGCGGCCACTACCAGACGACTCGTTGTTCTCATTCCCTAACTCCAATAGCTTGCGGCATTACTGCAGGTCGTATCCGAACGCCTGCTTGAACCGTTCGTTGATCTCCGCCCGGTTGGGCGCGTAGTTTTGCGGGCCCTGGTGTTCGATCTTCAGCGCGCCCATCAGGCTCGCCAGACGCCCGGTGGTCGCCCAGCCCAGCTTGTTCTCGATGCCATACAGCAGGCCGCCGCGGAACGCGTCGCCACAGCCCGTAGGATCGAGCACCTGCTGTGCCTTGACCGCCGGAATGGCTTCGATGCCGCCGGCGTGATGGATCTGCGCGCCTTGTTCGCCGAGCGTGACAATCAGCGCTTCGATCTTGCCGGCGATCTCTTCGATCGACCAACCCGTTTTATTGCTCACCAGTTTGGCTTCGTAATCGTTGACAGCTACGTAAGTAGCAAGTTCAATCATGCGGCGTAGCGACTCACCGTCGAACAGCGGCAAACCTTGACCCGGATCGAAGATAAACGGCACGCCGGCCGCTGCCAGGTGCTCGGAATGCTGGATCATGGCGTCGTAACCATCCGGTCCGACGATGCCGAGTGTGATGCCCTTCGCTTCGTCGGCACGGTTCAGATGCGCCTGCATCATCGCGCCCGGGTGGAACGCCGTGATCTGGTTGTTTTCGAGGTCGGTGGTGATCATCGCCTGGGCCGAGTACGTGTCCGGCACCACCAGGACGTTTTCCGTCGAGAGGCCGAGCTGCTTGAAGCGGTCCATGTAGAGCTGCGCGTCGACCGCGCCAAGCGCGCCCATGATGCGCGCGTTGCCACCGAGTAGATGCAGCGAGTAGGCGATATTGCCCGCGCAGCCGCCGAACTCACGGCGCATCGTCGGCACGAGGAAGCTCACGTTCAGGATGTGGACCTGCTCCGGCAGGATGTGCTCCCGAAAGCGGCCTTCGAAGGTCATGATGTTGTCGTAGGCGAGCGAACCGCAAATCAGCGTAGCCAAGGCGAGCGTTCCTGTAAAAATCGATAAAGAGAATGGCGCGACGACGTGACAGCGCCGCGCATGAAGCGCGGCGCCGGGGTTCGTGCGCGAAGGTTTTACTTCAGCGCGGCAAGCGCTGCGTCGTAGTTCGGTTCGTTCTTGATTTCGCCGACCAGCTCAGCGTGCACGACCTTGTCGTTCTCGTCGAGGACCACCACGGCGCGTGCCGTCAGACCCGTTAGCGGGCCGCTCGTGACGTCGACGCCATAGGCTTGCGCGAACTCATGGCCGCGGAACGTGGACGCCGTCACGACGTTCTCGATGCCTTCGGTCGTGCAGAAACGCGATGCGGCGAACGGCAGGTCGCCCGACACGACGATCACAGCCGTGTTGCTCAGCTTGGCTGCTGCCTCGTTGAACTTGCGGGTCGACGTGGCGCAGGTCGGCGTGTCGAGGCTCGGGACGATGTTCAGCACCTTGCGCTTGCCGGCAAAGTCGGCCAGCGACAGGGGCTTCAGATCCTTGCCGACCAGCGAGAAGGCGGGGGCAGTCTGGCCCGCGCTCGGGAACGTGCCGGCTACTTCGATCGGGTTGCCACCCAGCGTAACTTGACTCATGTTGTCGTGCTCCGAAAATTCGTCAGTAATGACGGTGAACACGCCCGGTCAGTGCCGGGCGCGAGGATGCGTTACGGATAAAAAATCTGTACGCGGAAATTGGACGCGACCGCATTGCCCGTGTCGAGATGCACGATCATGGTCTGGGTCGTGTGCGCCGGCAATCCGGCCGCGATCGGCGTGCCGGGTGCGACGTAGTCTTGCGGCCACAGCACGCGGCGCACGGCGACATTGTTCTGGTCGTCGAGCAGCGTGAGTTCGATGGCCGGGTAGGCCAGCGCAACATTGGCGCGGTTGCGCAGCGGCATCTTCAGTTCGAGCTTGTGCGGGCCGTCGATCTGCCGCAGGTCGGATGGTTCGACCTGCAAACCGTCGATGTCGTGCGGCGGCGTGATCTGGCAGCCGAGCTGCGCGCAGGCCTTTACGTAGAGCGTCTGCGAACGTGGGAAGTAGACCTGCATGGTTTCACGCTGCCACCAGGCGAGTTGCGCGAGCAGGGCGATAACCAGTAGCGCGGCGACCACCGAGCCGAAGATGATCCAGCCGAGGCGGCGCGGTTCGGCCGGACGTGTTTCGCGTACCACCGGGAAGGGATCGACGCCGTCATGCACCGGCTGGACCGCGAAGGGTTCGCCGCTCGATCCAAAGGTGGCTGGACCTGGACCTGAGCCACCGCCCGCGGCGGCGGCACCCAGTCCGGCTGCCGCAGCTACGCCTGCAGCGCCTAAGCCGGCCCCACCTGAGGCGGCCCCACCTAAGCCGGCCGCACCGAAATGCGGTTCATTGTCAGGAATGCCATGCAAGCTGGCCGGTTCGTGCAAAACCGGCTCGTCAGCATCAGCGAGATGTTCAGAAGGACGCTCGGTCTTGTGCCAGACGCGCGGCGCTGCGTCCGCAGACGGATTGGCCTCGTAAGCGAAAGGCTCACGCGGCAGGTCCGGGGGCGCCTCGGCCTCGTGGGCAACGGGTTCGAGCGGCGCGTTCGCGAGACTGGGTTCGTGGTCGGCAGCAATCGGCGCGGTGAAGGCGCTCGCCGGCAGTTCCGGCTCGGTAGCGTGGCGCGGCGTGACCGCGACGCCTGCACCGGTGGAAATCGGCGTGAGCGGCAGGTTGCTGGCGTTGTGAAGCAGGCGGTTGTCGATCGCGGCGTCGGGCGCCGGTGCCCACGGATCCCATGCTTCAGCACTGAAATCGGGGCCCTTGGGGCGTACGCCGGACAAAGCCTCGATCGCCGCAGCCGCGGCAACCGGCTTGGCGGTGGAGAAGTCGCCGTCCTCGTTCAGTTCGAACAGGCTGCTCGATGCGTCAAATACTTCATGGCACTGCCCGCAACGCACGAGGCCGCGGCGCAGCGCGAGCTGCGCCGGTTGCAGGCGGAAGACGGTTTCGCAGAAGGGGCAACGCGTCGCCAGGAGCATATTGAGCCGGTAAGCCGAAAGGCCGTTGGTTGGACAATACGCCTTATTCTAATGGCTTTCGCGGCGCGTTCCCGTCAGGCATACCCAACCTTCGTGTTCGCGCCATACGCCGATGTCGATCCATCGCGAATAGACCCGCGCCACTTCGTCCGCCTGGCGCGCCAGAATGCCTGACAGCGCGATCCGGCCGCCCGGCTTGACCTTCGACGACAGCATCGAGGCCATCAGCTTGAGCGGGTTGGACAGGATGTTGGCGACCACGATATCGAACTCGCCGGTGGGGCATTCGTCAGGCAAACCGTACGTGACTTCCGCCCGGTTGCGCTCGCTGTTGTGACGGGCCGATTCGACCGCCTGCGGGTCGATATCGATGCCGTACACCGGGTTGGCGCCGCACTTCTTCGCGAGGATTGCAAGGATGCCCGAGCCGCAGCCGTAGTCGAGCACGGATTGCTCCGCCTTCACCGACTGCTCCAGCCATTCCATGCACAGACGCGTAGTGGGGTGGCTGCCGGTACCGAATGCGAGGCCCGGATCGAGTTCCAGCACGAGTGCGTCAGGGTCCGGTGCGTCGTGCCACGAGGGCACCACCCAGATGCGCTCGCCGATCGAAATCGGATCGAATTGCGACTGTGTGAGACGCACCCAATCCTGCTCTTCGACTTCACGCACGGTAAACGATGGCGCGCTTTCCAGTCCCACCTCATTGGCCGCCGCCGCGAGCAGCACACCCGGCTCCTGTTCCGGCGCGAGCAGTGCGATCACGCGCGAACGCTGCCACGCCGTGCGATCCGGCGTGAGACCGGGTTCGCCGAACAGCGGCTGCTCGTCGGGCGTGTCGGCGTCCGCATCTTCGACCGATACGGACAGCGCACCCAACTCGAGCAGCGCGTCGGAGAACTCCTCCGCGTGCTCGCGTGCCAGCTCGGCGATCAGTTCCCGGTAGCTCATGACTTACGCTTCTTCCGGCGCGGCCTGCTGCTTCGCGGCCAACCGGTTTTCGAGGTAGTGAATGCTGGTGCCGCCTTCCACGAACTTCGCGTCCAGCATCAGCTCGCGGTGCAGCGGGATGTTGGTCTGAATGCCTTCCACCACCATTTCCGACAGCGCGATGCGCATCCGCTTGATCGCCTGCTCGCGCGTCGCGCCATAAGCTATCAGCTTGCCGATCATCGAATCATAGTTCGGCGGCACGAAATAGCCATTGTAGGCGTGCGAATCGACGCGGATGCCGGGACCGCCCGGCATATGCCACGACGTCAAACGTCCCGGCGACGGCGTGAACTTGAACGGATCTTCCGCGTTGATCCGGCATTCGATCGCATGACCCTTGAACACGATGTCGCGCTGACGGAACGCGAGCTTCTCGCCCGCTGCGATGCGAATCTGTTCCTGCACGATGTCAACGCCGGTGATCAGCTCGGTCACCGGATGCTCGACCTGCACGCGCGTGTTCATCTCGATGAAGTAAAACTCGCCGTTTTCGTACAGGAATTCGAACGTACCCGCGCCAAGATAGCCCATCTTCTTGCAGGCGTCCGCGCAGCGATCGCCGATGCGGTCGATCAGGCGGCGCGCGATACCGGGCGCCGGCGCTTCTTCGATCACCTTCTGGTGACGGCGCTGCATCGAGCAATCGCGCTCGCCGAGCCAGACTGCGTTCTTGAACGAGTCGGACAGGATCTGAATTTCGATGTGCCGCGGGTTCTCCAGGAATTTCTCCATGTAGACCTGCGGGTTGCCGAAGGCACGGCCGGCTTCCTCGCGCGTCATGTTGACCGCGTTGACCAGCGCCGCTTCGGTGTGGACCACGCGCATGCCGCGGCCACCGCCGCCGCCGGCGGCCTTGATGATCACCGGGTAGCCGACCTGGCGGGCAATTTTCACGATCTCTTTCGGATCTTCCGGCAACGCGCCTTCAGAACCCGGCACGCAGGGCACGCCGGTCTTGATCATGGTTTGCTTGGCGGTCACCTTGTCGCCCATCATCCGGATCGTTTCCGGGCGCGGGCCGATAAAGGTGAAGCCGGACTGCTCGACGCGCTCGGCGAAGTCGGCGTTTTCCGACAGGAAGCCGTAGCCGGGGTGGATCGCTTCGGCGTCCGTCACTTCTGCCGCGCTGATCAGCGCCGGCATGTTCAGGTAGCTCAGATTCGAAGGCGCCGGGCCGATACAGACCGCCTCGTCGGCGAGCTTCACGTACTTGGCTTCCTTGTCGGCTTCCGAATAGACGACGACCGTCTTGACGCCGAGTTCGCGGCAGGCGCGCTGGATACGAAGCGCGATCTCGCCGCGATTGGCAATGAGAATTTTTTCAAACATAGCGGATTTTCGACTCATCAATGGGCGCCCGGTTGATCACAACACAGGCTGCCTCAGAGGATCGGTCGCGCGCCTTGGACAGCAGACGCGCGGGCGGCAGGCGCAAAAAAAGCGCAAAGCGTGCCGCGTTAGCCGACCACGAACAACGGTTGGCCGTACTCGACCGCCTGGCCGTTTTCGACGAGGATTTCCTTCACCACGCCGGACTTGTCCGACTCGATTTCGTTGAGCAACTTCATCGCTTCGATGATGCAGATCGTCTGGCCTTCCTTGACCGTGTCGCCCACCTGGACGAACGGATCGGCGCCCGGCGACGGCGCGCGGTAGAAGGTGCCGACCATCGGCGAGGTCACCACGTGGCCTTGCGGCGCGACGGCGGCCGGCGTAGCCGGGGCGCCCGCTGCGGCAGCCGGTGCTTCGCCGCCCGGCAGCGGTACCGGCTGGGCATATTGCGGAGCATACGAAGCGGACGGTTGCACGTAAACCGGCGGCGCATTCTTGACGATGCGGACCTTGCCTTCGCCTTCAGTCACTTCGAGTTCGGAAATACCGGACTCCGAGACGAGGTCGATCAGAGTTTTAAGTTTACGTAGATCCATCAGGAAGCCCCTTTCAATGCGTAAAGTGCCGGCGCGTGCAATCGCAGTACCCGGCTTAAATTGGACGTGTTTGGAATCAGCCGCGCGACGAGCCGGCCGACAGCCGGTCGAGCGCGAATTCGAGCGCGTACATATATCCCTTCCAGCCGAGGCCGCAAATCACGCCTTCAGCCTGGTCGGAGAAATACGAGTGATGCCGGAACGGTTCGCGGCGATGTACGTTCGACAGATGAATCTCGACGAACGGGATGCCGACCCCCGCCAGTGCGTCCCGAATGGCCACGCTGGTGTGCGTGTACGCGGCGGGATTGATTAGTATGAAATCGGTTTTTTCAGTCCGGGCGGATTGGATGCGATCGACGAGAGCGCCTTCATGATTGCTCTGGAAGGATGCGAGGTCGACGCCCGCGTCCGCTGCGCGGTCCGCGAGTGCCTGATCGATCTGCGGCAGCGTTACTCGACCATAAACCTCGGGTTCCCGGGTGCCGAGAAGGTTGAGGTTGGGGCCGTGCAGTACCAGCAGTCGCGTCATGGTCGCTTCTTTTTCCGTGGAATTGGGCGCACTTTAGCGCTGATTAGAGAAACTTGTCTAGTTTCCTGCGCGTTGGAAACGATCCCGGCGACCTTTCGCCGCCTCTCCGGGCGCCCATCTTCTCCCAAATTTGAGCGATTTGCGCGTAATTTCGCGCCTTTTGCCCCGATCTGATCGTCAAAAGAATGTGAAATTTAGAGCGCGTCGAGCGTCTGTTTCAGCGCTTGCGGGTCGATTTGGCCTAATTTTGTCGAACGAATGTTGCCTTTTGCGTCAATGACGACGGTAAAGGGCAGGCCACCGGCGGTGTTGCCAAACGCGCGCGCGAGGTCGGCGCCGCCGAATCCGGTCACGTAGATCGGATAGGCTACTTTCACCTTCTGCAGGAACGCCTGAACGTTTTTATCCGAATCGACGCCAAGTCCTACGAACTGGATCCCTTTCTTTGCATATTCGCGTTGAAGTTGCGAAAGAGCGGGCATTTCCTCGACGCACGGTCCGCACCACGACGCCCAGAAGTTGACGACGATTGGGTGGCCTTTAAGCAAACTTAGCGATTGCGGCTTGCCGTCGACATTCGTGACGGGCGCGGTCCAAAGTTGCTCGACTGCGCTTTGCGTGGAACCGGGCTGCGCCGCGTGGGCGACTTCCGGGGCGCCGTTCAGCAAGTGATTGGCCAGCACCCCGCCACCCGCAGCGGCGATCGCGACAAGCGCGCCTGCCAGAATCCGTGTCGTATTCATTCCAGGTCTGTCTAATTAGTTGAAGAGGTGACGTTGCTGCTGTCGAGCAGCGCCTGAACGGCCTGCTGATTCGCCCGGGCCGTGCGGCCGCGCGCGTCGGCCCGAACCGCGCCGCGCAAGTCGTCCGTTTCGTACAGGGCGACGTGGATGCCGGTCGGCTCCGCATCGCGCCCTTCGTTTGTGGGGCGCCAGAGGAAGCTCAGCGTCTCGACGTAACCGCGGCCGGCAAAATGCCGCGTCTCCGAAACGTCGTACTGGATGTTGGCGTTCAGAAAGTAGATCGCGACTTCTTTCGGGTTGTCGCAGAACACCTGCAGGTGAATATCCGAGTGTTCACCCGCTGTGCCGCCGAGCACCGCGCCGGTCAGATAGGGATTGAACGGCGCAAGCCGCTCCATCCAGTCGATCGCGATACGGCGCAGCCGCCGCAACAGCGCCGGCTGGCTGTCACCCTGGAAAAGCGACTGATATTCACGGATTTCTTCTTCAATCTGGTCGTTATCCGGCAGCCATTCGCCGGCAACACGGCTCTCGCCGACTACCTGCCGTGCCGCTTTACGCTTGGCCGTTGCGTAGTCCAGACCGTCTTCAGCGATCATCCGGGCAGCCGCAATGGCGATTTCCTCGCGCACGCGCTGCGGATCGAAATGTGATTTGCGAACCATCTCTCAATCATACTAGAGATTGATGGCAGCCCTTTCTGGGCGGTTCATGCCGGGCATTTTGCGGGGGCGGGGCGGGCAGCCATCCTGGCGGCCCCGTTCGTAGGGCGATTCGGAGGCGTCGGTTACAATAGCGTCCTTTGCGGACGGTCGTTTCGACCGCTCTTCTGCACTCCCATCCCTCGCAAAATACGCCCGCGCGGCACGACAGGCTTATGCACATCCACATCCTCGGTATCTGCGGCACGTTCATGGGCGGACTCGCGGTCCTCGCGCGCGCCGCGGGCCACACCGTGACGGGCTGCGACGCCGGCGTCTATCCGCCGATGAGCACGCAGCTCGAGGCGCAAGGCATTCGTCTGATTGAAGGCTATGACGCCGAGCAGTTGAACGGCCTCAACGCCGACCTGTTCGTGATCGGCAATGTGGTCTCGCGCGGCAACACGCTCATGGAAGCGATTCTCGATCGCGGCCTGCCTTACGTCTCCGGTCCGCAGTGGCTCGGCGAGCATGTGCTGAACGGCAAGTGGGTGCTGGCGGTGGCCGGCACGCACGGCAAGACCACCACCAGTTCGATGCTGACCTGGCTGCTCGAAGACGCGGGTCTTAATCCGGGCTTCCTGATCGGCGGCGTGCCGCTGAACTTCGGCGTGTCGGCGCGGCTGACCGATTCGAGCTTCTTCGTGATCGAAGCCGACGAATACGACACGGCCTTCTTCGACAAGCGCTCGAAGTTCGTCCACTACCGGCCGAAAACCGCGGTCCTGAACAACCTCGAGTTCGATCACGCCGACATTTTCCCGGATCTGGCGGCGATCGAAACGCAGTTCCATCACCTGATCCGCACGGTGCCGGGCATTGGCCGTATCGTCACGAACGGTCGTGAAGACGCGCTGGAGCGCGTGCTGACGCGCGGTTGCTGGAGCGAAGTCGAACGGTTCGGCGTGCAAGGCGGCTGGGAAACCTTGCCGGCGGAAGACGGCGTGCCGGTCGACGAGCGTTTCGCCGTGTATCACAACAGTGAGCGCGTCGGCGTGGTCGATTGGCAGGTGCAGGGCGAACACAACCGCATGAACGCGCTTGCTGCGATCGCCGCCGCGCGCCATGTCGGCGTGCCGCCGGCGCAAGCCGCGAAGTCGCTGGCGAGCTTCCGGAATGTGAAGCGCCGTATGGAAGTGCGCGGAAGCGTCGACGGCGTGACCGTCTACGACGATTTCGCGCACCACCCCACGGCGATCGAAACCACGGTGGCCGGACTGCGTGCACGCGTCGGCCATGAAAACACACGAATTCTGGCCGTGCTGGAGCCGCGCTCGAACACCATGAAGCTCGGCGTGATGAAAGCGCAACTGCCGGCGAGTCTGGCCGATGCGGATCTCGTGTTCGGCTACGGCGCGCCCGCTGGCCGCGACGCACTCGGCTGGGATCTCGGCGAAGCGCTCGCGCCCCTCGACGGCAAAGCGCAGGCTTTCGACAATCTCGACGCGCTGGTCAAGGCGGTGGTTCACGCAGCGCGCCCCGGCGACCAGATTCTGGTGATGAGCAACGGCGGCTTCGGCGGCGTGCATCAGAAGCTGCTCGACGCACTTTCCGCGCGAGGGGCTTCGTGATCCTTTATCTGCACGGTTTCCGCTCGTCACCTAATTCGTTCAAGGCGCGCGTGCTGGCGGCGCGCCTCGTCGAACTCGGCCGCAGCGACGAATGGTGCTGTCCGATGCTGCCGGTCTCGCCGTTCGAGACCGTGGCGCTCGCCGAATCGCTGGTGGCGGCCGCGAAGCCGAAAGACGTCACGGTGATCGGCAGTTCGCTCGGCGGCTACTTCGCCACGCATCTTGCCGAGAAGCACGGCTGGCCGGCGGTGCTGCTGAACCCGGCGGTCGTGCCGCAGCGTGACCTGAGCGCCTATCTCGGCGAGCAGCCGCTGTGGCACGGCGGCGGCAGCATCACGGTCGAGCCACATCATCTGGACGAGCTGCGCGCGCTCGGCGTCGCGTCGATCACGCGGCCCGAACGCTATTATTTGATGGCCGCCACCGGCGACGAAGTGCTCGATTACCGCGAAATGCTCGCGCACTATCCGGGCGCGCGCACTACGCTGATCCAAGGGAGTGACCACGCAATCAGCGAATTCGCGCAATACGTCGACGAGGTGCTGGCCTTTTGCGATGCCGAAGACGTCGAGCCGCCGGCGCCGCGCGAAGCCGCCTGAGCGTGGCGACGATCCCGCAGCGAGGCCGCTGAGGATCACCAGAATCATGCCGCCGGCGCGCGCGTATCGCGCCGCGGATCCACTACCACGAACACGTTGCCGTGCCGCGCACGCAGTGACCGATAGCTGAACCCAATCGGGCGCGCCGGCAGATGCAAGACAGAACGAGAGTATTGAGTGAACGTTTTCTTCGAGGAATCGGGCAGTTTCAAGGCGGGCAGCGTGCTGTCGCGCCAGGGCGATGCTTTTCAGGTCGAACTGCCGGGCGGCCGGCGCGCCAAGGTGCGCGCGAAAGACGTGCTGATCGAATTCGAAAAGCCGGGCGCGGGCGAACTGATGCAACAGGCTGACGCCGCCGCGCAGGACATCGATCTGGACTTCCTGTGGGAATGCGCACCGGACGACGAATTTCCGTTTGCCACGCTGGGCGCCGAGTACTTCGGCGAAGCGTTCGGTGCCATCGAGCGCGCGGCGCTGGTGTTGCGCATGCACGGCGCACCGGTGTATTTCCGCCGCAAGGGCCGCGGCATGTACCAGCGCGCGCCGCAGGAGCAACTCAAGATGGCGCTCGCCGGGCTGGAGCGCAAGCGCCAGCAGGCGCTGGTGCAAGCCGGTTACGAAGACGAACTGAAGGCAGGCCGTCTGCCGGAAGGCTTCAGCGGCAGCAAGGCGTTGGCTTTGCTCACGAGGCCGGACAAGAACACGATCGAATACAAGGCGCTCGAAGGCGCGGCAGCGGCACGAGGCATTTCGCAGGCGCGGCTGATGCTCGAATGCGGCGGAATTCCGTCGGCTCGCGCGTTGCATGAGGCGAAATTCCTCTCCGAGTTTTTCCCGCACGGCACCGGTTTTCCGCCGGTCACGGTCGGCACATTGCCGGAAGATCTGCCGGAAGCCGATGTACAGGCGTTCTCGATCGACGACATCACCACGACCGAAATCGACGATGCATTCTCCGTCGAGCATCTGGCCGACGGCCGCGTGCGGATCGGCGTGCACATCGCCGCGCCGGCGCTCGGCATTGCCCGTGGCGACGATGTCGATGCGATCGCACGTACGCGTTTGTCGACTGTCTATATGCCGGGCGACAAGATCACGATGCTGCCCGATAGCGTCGTGGAAGCGTTCACGCTGGCTGAAGGTGGCTTGCGGCCGGCTCTGTCGCTCTACGTGATCATCAATCGCGAGACGCAGGAAATCGTGGCGAGCGAAACGCGCGCCGAGCGCGTGTTCGTGAAGAACAATCTGCGCCACAACACGCTGGATGAGCTGGTCACCGAAGAGGCGCTCGCCGCCGGCACAGGCGACTATCCGCACAAGGAAGACATCGCCGTGCTGTGGCCGTTCGCGCAGGCGCTGTTCGAAAAGCGTCAGACCGCGCGCGCCGGTTACGGCCTGCGCCGCGAAGTGCAGCGCAACACCGATTTCAACTTCTATGTGGAAGGCGAGCACATCACGATCACGCCGCGCAGGCGTGGCTCGCCGCTCGATACGATCGTCGCGGAGCTCGCGATTCTCGCAAACTCGTCGTGGGGCGCGTTCCTGCATGACCACGGCGTGCCGGGCATCTATCGTTCGCAGCGCGCGTTCGGCGCGCCAACCGGTCCGAAACGCACCCGCATGCAAACCAATGCGGCGCCGCACGAAGGCCTGGGCGTCACGCAATACGCGTGGAGCACGTCGCCGCTGCGCCGCTATGTCGACCTCGTGAACCAGTGGCAGTTGCTCGCCTGCGTGCAGCATGGCGTGACCGCGAAACTGGCTGCGCCGTTCAAGCCTAAGGACGCCGATCTGTTCGCCGTCGTGCAAGGTTTCGACGACACCTACACCGCGTATGCCGATCACCAGCGTCGCATGGAGTACTTCTGGTGCCTGCGGTGGCTGAAGCAGGAGAACCGGAAGCAGGTGGTGGCATCGGTGGTGAAGGGCGATCTCGTGCGTCTGGAAGAGATTCCGCTGCTGCTGCATGTGCCGGGTCTCGGCGTGCACGCACGCGGTACGCGCTTGCAGATGGAAGTGATGTCGATCGACGAACTGACCGTCGAAGCGTCCGTGCGCCTATTGCATGTGCTCGACGCGCCGACGGTGACGAGCGGCAGCGAAGCTGAAGAAGCTGACGAGGGTGAAGAGGAAATCATCGACGTGGCGGAAGAAAGCGCCGAAGGCGAAGCCGAGGCTCAGGCGGAAGCCGACCTCGACGGCGGCGCGGCGGAACCGGGCGATGCCGAAAACGCCGCCGGCACCAGCGATGCGGCAGCCGGCCAGCAGCACGTAGCGGAGCCGGGACGATGAGCGTCAACGATTCGCGCGACCGCTACGCGGTCATCGGCAACCCGGTCGGCCATAGCAAATCGCCGTTCATTCATGGCCGCTTTGCCGCGCAAACCGGCGAGCCGATCGAGTACGGCCACTTGCTCGCGCCGGTCGATGCATTCGTCCCGCATGTGCGCGCTTTTATCGAAGCTGGCGGTCGCGGCATGAACGTGACGGTGCCATTCAAGCTCGACGCGCATGCGTTCGCTAACACCCTGTCGCCGCGGGCGGCAGCAGCGGGCGCGGTGAACACGCTGCGGTTCGACGGAAACGGTGTCTACGGCGACAACACGGACGGCTTCGGCCTCGTTCGAGACATCGAGGTGAATCTCAGCGTTTCATTGAAGGGTGCGCGGATTTTGCTGCTCGGTGCCGGCGGTGCCGCGCGCGGCGTCGTGCTGCCGATGCTGGACCGTTCGCCGCATACGCTGACGATCGTCAACCGTACGGCAGCGAAGGCTGAAGTGTTAGTGGACCAGTTCGCGCAGGCGGCACGCGATGCCGCTTGCCGTCTGACCGGCGGCAGCGCGCGAGCGATCGAAGCAGGCGCATACGACGTGATCGTCAACGCGACGGCGGGCAGTCTGGATGCTTCGTTGCCGGACTGCGACGACCGCGCGTTCGGCACCGGTACGCTCGCTTACGACATGATGTACGGCGCGCATCCGACGGTGTTCATGGAGCACGCGCGGAAGCTGGGTGCACGGGGCGCCGACGGTCTCGGCATGCTGGTCGAGCAGGCAGCCGAATCGTTTTACGTGTGGCGAGGCGTGCGGCCCGACGGCGCGCCGGTGCTGGCCGAATTGCGAGCGTTGTTGACGGCGCCGCCGCACGGCTAGACCCCCGCTTTAACTTCCGGAATACGCAACTCGCCAACCCACACGTTCACCGACTCGAGGACTCCAGGCACGATGAAAACAACGCGGCGCGCGAGCCGGCCAGGTCCGGTGCGATGGATCGTTTATCTCGGCGCCGTGGTGGCGATTGCGTGGCTTGCGACGCAGGCGTTTTACTTCGCGCAGATCGCGGTGTGGAATTACACGAATCCTCAGTCGACCGCTTTTATGCGGTCGGACGCGTGGCGCTTGTCGCAGGATCGGCCTGATCTGTCTGTGCAACGCACGTGGGTGCCGTACGAACAGATTTCGCACAATCTGAAGCGAGCGATTATCGCTTCCGAAGACGCGAACTTCGTGAATAACAACGGCTACGAGACCGACGCCATTTTGCAGGCGTGGGAGAAGAACAAGGCCAAGGGCAAGATCGTTCGCGGCGGCTCGACGATTACTCAGCAGTTGGCGCGGAATCTTTTTCTATCTCGTGAGAAGAGCTATATCCGCAAGGGCCAGGAACTGATCATCACGTGGATGCTCGAGACCCTGATGGACAAGCAGCGGATCTTTGAGATTTATCTCAACTCCGTTGAGTGGGGAAATGGGGTTTATGGCGCGGAGGCGGCCGCGCATTATTACTACAAGACTTCCGCTGCCAAATTGACTGCGGGGCAGTCGGCGCGGCTGGCTGTGATGCTGCCGCAGCCTAAGTATTTTGATGAGCACAGGAGCTCAGGGTATCTTGCTCAACGTTCGCGGGTGATTGCGCGGCGGATGGGGGCGGCTGAGTTGCCTGACTAGCGCCGTGCACGGCACCGGAGAGCTATATGGGCGTCTGGTCAGCGACGGGAAAGCGAAGACTGATCTCGATTGGCAAGCCGTTTTTGTCCTTCAACCTGAAGACCAGGTCTTTGGTTGCCGAGGTGAGATGCAGGATGCCGATTGTGTTGTACGGGGTGAACGGTTCGCAAAACTTTGCGTTCTCGACACTGAAAACCGGTAACGCAAGATGACATAGCCAGTTGCAAAGCGACGGCAGGGGATGCACCGGAAGTGAATCAGACCAGATTGCGCCATTAAGAGCCGTTTGATCGCAAACGAGAGTGCCATGCGTCGCTCTCAATCCTTGATCGAAATGTTGGGCCCAATGCGCCCAATGCGGTGCATCTGCTGTGAGCGCGAATACGCCCGCGTTAAAGTAATTCTGCGTTAGCGATTGAGTCGAGAAATTTTCGTTGTAGTACTGAGCGAGGCGATGCGCTCGCCATGAAGCCGTTATGTTCTGTTTATAGGCTACCTGAAGCTCAGGCACGATGCCCAATTCGCCGTCTTTCGCTGCGTTGAACAACCAGTTGAAAACGAACCGCTCCTGAACCCAGGCGTCACAGTCAATCCAGACATACATGTCATAGCCGGGGAAGTACGCGGGAAGAAACGGCCGGGCCGTTAGCGATCGCAGATAAGGCATGCGTTCGCGCATTGCCGGATCGACTGGCAGGTCCCAGCCGGGTTCGACGACGTGCGCACCCTGTGAGCAAACCCAGGCGCGGTTTTCTGCATTCAGGCCCACGTCGAGACACCCGATGTCCGAGTAGGGCTGCGGATTTCCGAATTGTTTGAGGGAATTCAGTAAGCCGCGCAAGAGGGGCATGTATGCGTCGTTTGAGGCGGTTGCTATGAGTACGCGCATTGAATGTGAATCTTGAAATTAAGTCCGTTAAAGGATATTCTTTTTAATTAAATTGGCAATGAGACAATTCTTAAAATTATTATATATGGGGTGTTGCGACTATTAATTTATTTTTAAGGATAAAAACCATCTAAAAAATATTGAGGGTAGAATGGCGTGCCTAAAAGCAGTGGCAGTATTTCGCCGCACGATTCATTGGCCCTTTCCCCGAAATGTTGAACTTCGAATTACGACCGGCGTGGACATCGGCCGCGTCTGCGGCGCCCACTATTTCCGTGGTGGTCCCGCTTTATAACCACGCCCCGTATATCGAAGCCGCGCTTGGCAGTGTGCTGAGCCAGACCTCCGCCGCTGACGAAATCATCCTGATCGACGACGGCTCGTCGGATAACGGCTTCGAGCTCGCGCAACAGGTGCTCTCGAATGTGCCTCACGCGAAGACCTTCAGGCAGGAAAATGCGGGCGCGCATACCACGATCAACCGGGGCATTGAACTCAGCAGCGGCGATTACATCGCCGTACTGAACTCGGACGACCTCTTCGCGCCGGCGAAGCTCGAATGTTGTCGGGTGATCCTTCGTGAGCGGCGAGACGTCGGCTTGATCGCGGGAAATTTGGGCATCATTGACGGTAACGGTGTTCGCCTGCAGTCGGGTTTCGCGATCGACTGGCTCGACCGTGCCCGACGCTTTCTCCATGAGACGAAGCTGCCGCAACTCGCGCTGTTGAATGAGAATTTCGTCGCGACGACATCGAACATGGTGTTCGCACGCGAGCTTTGGCGCGCGGCGGGCGGATTCCAGTCACTTCGGTATTGCCACGATCTGGACTTCCTGATGTTCGCTTGCGCTAACAGCAGCGTGTACCTCGACCTGGAAGAGGAGCACATTGCCTATCGGGTGCACCCGAACAATACGATCTGGGAAGACCAGAGCAAGGTGCGCGTCGAGGTGGCTGCGGTGATCGCACAGGCGTTATGCGCGGCTGGGCCGCGACTATTCTCGGCTGATCTCGACGAACAGGACCTGGCCGCGTTTCTGCGGGTTTTGCGCAACCGCAGGTTGACCGAATTGGTCAGCTACTTTCAGACCGTGTTTCCTGCTTTTGCGAACCGGGCGGCGTTCTACGCCCATGTCGCGGATTCCAGTCGTGTGGCTGCATTTCAGGCCGCTCTGGCTGGCGGCGGCCACTAGAACCCGTCACGAATCCGTCGCCATTGCGGCTTGAGTTTTCCCCATCCTCGCGTCGAGCCCTCGCTCGACGTTCTCCCCAAGTCTTTCGTTTCCCACGTCTCCGGGTATCCGGCCGCATAGCGAGCCCGCGCGGGCCGATCGAGCCGCGACTCGCGTTCCCACGATGTTCGCGCCCGCTTCATCGTCGGTCGCGCGCCTAGGGCTATGGTGCGGCGCATGACTGCTGCTAAATGACGTCAATATCCCAATATATGGTCCAATCATTCACATATTGGAGATTTGAAAAAAGCCGCCCTACAATGCATACCAACACGCCGGCGACGCACACAACGGATCGCCACGGCCAGCAAAAAAACCGGAGACAAGCCAGTGACGCCATCGACCTCGCGGCAGGAAGCTCGCGCTTGCAGTTCATCGCACCACGCCAGCGGCCTCGCGCCGTAGCCCACCCAAAGTCCTCTGCCTATCGCCATGAACAAAGCGATGCCTACTCACGCCGCCAGCACGTCCGCCGCCGATGTCACGCCGCAGGCGGAGCTGCCCAGTGCCGCCCCGCAACTGGCCGGCGCCGTAAAAAAGCCGCACGCCGCAGCGCCAAACGGCGTGGTCGACGAAATCGCCTTGCCGAGCACGTTGCTCGACATCACGCCGCAACAGGCCGGCACGCAAACACTGCTGCGCGGCCTCGCGATTCTGGAAGCCGCCGCCGCCGGTGTCCGCGATCTGCGCACCTTCGGCGCAGCGCTCGGCACGACCCGCAGCACCACGCATCGGCTGGTGAGCAGCCTCGTTCAGGCGCGCTATCTGCGGCAAGTGCAAGGCGGCTATCTGCTCGGCCCGAAGCTGATCGAACTCGGCACCATCGCGCTCGAACAGATGCCGCTGACGGCCGTGGCCCGTCAGCACCTCGAATCGCTCGCCGAGCAAACGCTCGACACGATCCACCTCGGTGTGCGCGATGGCGACGACGTGCTGTACATCGACAAAATCCCCGGCACCCGTGGCCTCGAAATGCGCTCGCGCGTCGGTCACCGGATGCCGCTGGCGTCGACGGGGATCGGCAAAGCCATGATGCTCGACCTCACGCCGGACGTCTGGCAGTCGCTCTTCGAAGCATCGCGGCGTGCGCTCGCCGGCGTCAGTTTCAAGCCGGATAACCGCCCCGATGCGCAGACTTTCATGCAGCGCATGACCAACTACGCCGCCGGCGGCTACACCTTCGACCTCGAAGAAAACGAAGCGTCGATCCGTTGCGTCGCGGCGCCGGTGCGCGATGCATCGGGCGCAGTCGTGGCGGCGCTGTCGGTGGCGAGCACGATTCCGTATATGTCGCTCGAACGCATGGATGAACTGATTCCGGTCGTGCAGCGCGAAGCGCGTGCGATCTCGGAGGAACTCGGCTGGCGTGCCCCGCAACCGGCAACCCGCAGGATCAAGCGATGAAGCGAGCGGTTTCTCACACGCAAGCGGCCAATCCGGTGCACGCCGCCGCGGTCGCCGACGCTACCCTCCAAGACGCAGCGCTCATTGCGCTCGACTGGGGCACGACGTCGCTGCGCGCGTATCTGTACGACGCGGCCGGCGAGGTACTGGCGACGCGGGCATCGACGGCCGGCATCATGAATTTGCCGCGTAGCGCCGAGCAAGGCGGCTTCGACGCGGCCTTCGAGGACGCGTGCGGCGCATGGCTCGAACAGGCGCCCGCCGTGTCGGTGATCGCAGCCGGTATGGTCGGCAGCGCGCAAGGCTGGCTCGAAGCACCGTATGTCGACGCGCCGGCGAGTGCGGATGCGCTGGTGGCCGGCATCGTCCGTGTGAAAGCCGCGTGCGGCGTGACGCTGCACATCGTGCCGGGCGTCCTGCAGCGCGGCGAGCTGCCCAACGTCATGCGCGGCGAAGAAACCCAGATTTTCGGCGCGCTCGGGCAGGACACAGGTGCAGCGGACAGCGGTAAGCGCGCACTGATCGGCTTGCCTGGCACGCACGCGAAGTGGGCCGTCGTGCAGGCGGGCCGCATCGAACGCTTTCACACCTTCATGACCGGTGAAGTGTTCGCGGCATTGCGAGAGCACACCATCCTCGGCCGCACGATGGTCACGCCGGATCGTCCGGATACCGCTTCGTTTCTGCACGGCGTGAACATCGCTCGCGATAAAGGTCAGGCGGGGATGCTGGCAACCGTATTCAGCTCCCGCACGCTCGGGCTCACCGGACAACTTTCGCGCGAGCAGCAGCCGGACTATCTGTCTGGTTTGCTGATCGGGCACGAACTGGCCGGTCTCGAAGCCGTGCTGACGCAACAGCAAAACTCGCTCGCCGGGCAGCATCTGCGTCTGATCGGCAATGAAGCGCTGTGCGAACGCTATCGCGTGGCACTGGTGCAATTCGGTTGCACTCACGCGGAACTGGTGAAGCACGCCACCGAGCGCGGCTTGTGGCGCGTCGCCACCCAGGCGGGGCTCGTCAAGCCCACGCCACAAGCGGCGCACGTCGGCTAATCGGCAGCGCCGCCGCTCACGAAATAAGGAACCGACATGCAACCTCACATCAATCTGCCCGCCCCGTACATGCCGCACGCGGGGTTGATCGCGGCGTTCGAGGTCTGCCCGCTGATCGCGATCATGCGTGGCGTGACGCCCGCCGATGCTGCCGAGCACGGTCAGGCGCTGTACGAAGCCGGCTTTCGCATCGTCGAAGTGCCGTTGAATTCGCCGCAGCCGTTCGACAGCATCGCGGCGATCCGCAAGGTGTTGCCGGCCGATGCGATCGTCGGTGCGGGCACGGTGCTGCATCCGAGTTTCGTCAACGACGTGAAGGCGGCCGGTGGCGAACTGATCGTGATGCCGCATAGCGACCCGGAGGTCGTCGGCGCCGCGAAGGCGCAAGGCATGGCGTGCGCGCCGGGCGTCGCGACACCGAACGAAGCCTTCATCGCGCTGAAAAACGGCGCGGATGTGCTGAAGATGTTCCCCGCCGAACAACTCGGCTGCCAGGTCGTGAAGGCGTGGCGCGCGGTGATCGCGGCGGAAGTGCCGCTGGTGCCGGTTGGTGGGATCACGCCGGACAACATGGGTCCGTTTTTGAGTGCCGGCGCGAATGGCTTCGGCCTCGGCTCGGCGCTGTACAAGCCGGGACAGAGCGCGGCGGTGACCGCGTCGCACGCGAAGGCGTTCATCAACGGGTTGCGCATCGCCCGTGCAGGCGCGAAGAAATGAAGCGGCTCGCCGACAAAGTCACGTTGATCACCGGCGCCGGGCGCGGCATCGGTGCGGCGATCGCGTTTGCGTTTGCGCGCGAGGGCGCGGCGGTCGTGCTGGCGGAACTCGATATCGAAACCGCGCAGCAGACGGCGGAACAGATCAAGGCACAAACCGGCGCACGCGTGCTGGCGGTGCAGACGGATGTGACGCAATCGGCCTCGGTTCAGCACGCGGTGAGCGAGGCTGAACAGGCGTTCGGTGCGCTCGACGTACTGGTCAACAACGCCGGCATCAACGTGTTCTGCGACCCTCTGACCATGACGGATGACGACTGGCGCCGTTGCTTCGCGGTCGATCTCGACGGCGTCTGGAATGGGTGTCGCGCGGTGTTGCCGGGCATGGTCGAACGCGGCGCGGGCAGCATCGTGAATATCGCGTCGACGCATGCATTCAAGATCATTCCGGGATGTTTTCCGTACCCGGTCGCGAAGCATGGCGTGATCGGATTGACGCGTGCGCTCGGCATCGAATACGCGCCGCGCAACGTGCGGGTCAACGCGATCGCGCCGGGGTACATCGAAACGCAATTGACGCACGACTGGTGGAACGAACAAGCCGATCCGGCTGCCGCGAAACAGGCGACGCTGGCTCTGCAACCGATGAAGCGCATCGGGCGCCCGGAGGAAGTAGCGATGACGGCGGTGTTTCTCGCCTCGGATGAGGCACCGTTCATCAACGCCACCTGCATCACGGTGGATGGCGGCCGCTCGGCGGTGTATCACGACTGAACGTAGTGGGGCAGCAAGAACAAAGCAGCAAAGGTTTCACCGGACGACGCGCTGGCCGCGTGTGTCATACCCGGTACAAGAAGACGCGGCCGATACCTTCTCGTTATCAATTAGTCAGGAGACACGCATTATGAAACGAAGAATTTTCCTCACGCTGGCAGCAGCGGCGGCGGGTGTGCTCTTCAACGCACCGGTGGCGCAAGCCGCGGATCCGGTCAAGATCGGCTTCCTCGTGAAGCAACCGGAAGAACCGTGGTTCCAGGACGAATGGAAGTTCGCCGAAATGGCCGCCAAGGAGAAGGGCTTCACGCTGGTGAAGATCGGCGCGCCGTCGGGCGAGAAGGTGATGAGCGCTATCGACAACCTGTCGGCACAGAAGGCACAAGGCTTTGTGATCTGCACGCCTGACGTCAAGCTCGGACCGGGCATCGTCGCCAAGGCGAAGGCCGACGGCCTGAAGATGATGACGGTCGACGACCGTCTCGTCGACGGCGCGGGCAAGCCGATCGCCTCGGTGCCGCATATGGGCATCTCGGCATACAACATCGGCAAGCAGGTGGGTGACGGTCTGGCTGCGGAAATCAAGAAGCGCGGCTGGGACATGAAGGACGTCGGCGCGATCGACGTAACCTACGAACAGCTGCCGACCGCGCATGACCGCACGACCGGCGCGACCGACGCGCTGGTTGCCGCCGGCTTCCCGAAGGCGAACATCATCGCCGCGCCGCAAGCGAAGACCGACACGGAAAACGCGTTCAACGCCGCCAACATCGCGCTGACGAAGAACCCGAACTTCAAGCACTGGGTGGCTTACGCGCTGAACGACGAAGGCGTGCTCGGCGCGGTGCGCGCAGCGGAAGGCCGCGGCTTCAAGGCGGACAACATGATCGGTATCGGCATCGGCGGTTCGGAATCGGCACTGAACGAATTCAAGAAGCCGTCGCCGACCGGCTTCTACGGCACGGTCATCATCAGCCCGAAGCGTCACGGCGAAGAAACCTCGACGCTGATGTACGACTGGATCACGCAAGGCAAGGAACCGCCGATGCTCACGCTGACGAGCGGCATGCTGGCCACGCGTGACAACGTTGCCGATGTGCGCCAGAAGATGGGCCTCGCGGCAAATTAAGCGGCTGAAAGCGTAGTTAAATGAAGTGAACTGCCGGTGCGTCGTTTCTCCAAGGATTGGGCGCGCCGGCAACAGCAATACAAGATCAGCAGTTGAGACAGACCACGCTTTGTGCCCATGAGGCACCTGAAGAAGCACGGTTCACACGAAGCAGCAATTAATTGCATGGGACCGGAGTAAGGGCTTTGCATGGGACCAGAGTAACGCGCTAAAGCGCGAACTCTGGTCGACAGCTGAAGCACTAACACCGGTCGACATAGGAGGCGAAGTGTCAGCGACGCTACGTTTTGACAATATCGGCAAAGTCTTTCCAGGCGTGCGCGCGCTCGACGGTGTGTCCTTCGACGTCAACGTCGGCCAGGTGCACGGCCTGATGGGCGAAAACGGCGCAGGGAAATCGACCCTGCTGAAGATTCTCGGCGGTGAATACCAGCCCGATTCGGGCCGCGTGATGATCGACGGCAATGAGGTGCGCTTCACGAGCGCGGCGTCGTCGATCGCGGCGGGGATCGCGGTGATTCACCAGGAACTGCAATACGTGCCCGATCTGACGGTCGCGGAAAACCTGCTGCTGGGCCAGTTGCCGAACTCGCTCGGCTGGGTCAACAAGGGCGAAGCCAAACGCTTCGTGCGTGAACGCCTCGAAGCGATGGGCGTGGCGCTGGATCCGAACGCGAAGCTGCGCAAGCTCTCGATCGCGCAGCGGCAGATGGTCGAGATCTGCAAGGCGCTGCTGCGCAACGCACGCGTGATCGCATTGGATGAGCCGACCAGCTCGCTGTCGCATCGCGAGACCGAAGTGCTGTTCAAACTGGTGCGCGATCTGCGTGCCGACAATCGCGCGATGATCTACATCTCGCACCGCATGGACGAGATCTACGAGCTGTGCGATGCCTGCACGATCTTCCGCGACGGCCGCAAAATTGCTTCGCATCCGACGCTCGAAGGCGTGAAACGCGACACCATCGTCAGCGAAATGGTCGGACGTGAAATCGCCGACATTTACAACTACTCTTCACGACCGCTCGGCGAAGTGCGTTTCGCGGCGAAAGCGATCGAAGGTCATGCGCTCGCGCAGCCGGCCAGCTTCGAAGTGCGGCGCGGCGAGATCGTCGGTTTCTTCGGTCTGGTGGGTGCCGGGCGCAGCGAACTGATGCATCTGGTGTACGGCGCAGATCACAAGAAGGCCGGTGAAATCGTGCTCGACGGCAAGCCGATCAAGGTGCGCAGCGCGGGTGAGGCGATCAAGCACGGCATTGTGCTGTGTCCGGAAGACCGCAAGGAAGAAGGCATCGTCGCGATGGCGACCGTGTCGGAGAACATCAATATCAGTTGCCGCCGTCACTATCTGCGCGCCGGGATGTTCCTCGATCGCAAGAAAGAAGCGGAAACCGCGGACCGTTTTATCAAGCTGCTGAAGATCAAGACGCCGAGCCGTCGTCAGAAGATCCGTTTTCTGTCGGGCGGCAACCAGCAGAAGGCGATTCTGTCGCGCTGGCTGGCCGAGCCCGATCTGAAGGTCGTGATTCTCGACGAGCCGACGCGCGGGATCGACGTCGGTGCCAAGCATGAGATCTATAACGTGATTTATCAGCTTGCCGAACGCGGCTGCGCGATCGTGATGATTTCGTCGGAATTGCCGGAAGTGCTCGGCGTATCCGACCGGATCGTCGTGATGCGCCAGGGTCGGATTTCCGGCGAGCTGGCGCGTAAGGACGCAACGGAACAATCCGTGTTGGGCCTCGCCTTGCCGCAAAGCTCGACAGCGCTGCCCGGAACCGCAGCCACCGAGCAAGCGGCCTGAACATTATTTGGACGAAAGTCCGGCAACCCGTGGGGAACGGGAGGAGTCTTCAACATGCAAGCCAGAGAAAACCTCGCGCAACAAGCCGCAAAAAGTGCGGCCGAAGCGCTGATTCCGCAAGGCAACGACAAGGCGAAATGGTGGCAGCAGATCACCGAGTACAGCCTGATTCTGATCTTCATCGTGATGTTCATCACGATGTCGCTGACGGTCGACCACTTCTTCTCGATCGAGAACATGCTCGGTCTCGCCCTGTCGATTTCGCAGATCGGCATGGTCGCGTGCACGATGATGTTCTGTCTGGCGTCCCGCGATTTCGACTTGTCGGTGGGTTCGACGGTCGCGTTCGCCGGTGTGTTGTGCGCGATGGTGCTGAACGCGACCGGTAACACGTTCATCGCGATCATCGCGGCGGTGTTCGCGGGTGCGGTGATCGGCTTCGTCAACGGCGCCGTGATCGCCTACCTGCGCATCAACGCGCTGATCACGACGCTCGCGACGATGGAAATCGTCCGCGGTCTCGGGTTTATCGTGTCGCGCGGTCAAGCCGTGGGCGTGTCGTCGGATACGTTCATCGCGCTGGGCGGTTTGAGCTTCTTCGGCGTGTCGCTGCCGATCTGGGTCACGCTGCTGTGCTTCATCGTGTTCGGCGTGATGCTCAATCAGACCGTGTACGGCCGTAATACGCTGGCAATCGGCGGTAATCCGGAAGCCTCGCGTCTTGCCGGTATCAATGTCGAACGCACGCGCGTTTTTATCTTCCTGATTCAGGGCGCCGTCACCGCGCTGGCCGGGGTGATTCTGGCTTCGCGGATTACGTCGGGCCAGCCGAATGCCGCGGAAGGCTTCGAGCTGAACGTGATTTCGGCTTGCGTGTTGGGCGGCGTGTCGCTGCTCGGCGGTCGCGCGACGATTTCCGGTGTCGTGATCGGCGTGCTGATCATGGGTACGGTCGAGAACGTGATGAACCTGATGAACATCGACGCGTTCTATCAGTACCTCGTGCGTGGCGCGATCCTGCTCGCCGCTGTGCTGCTCGACCAGTTGAAGAACCGCGGCTCACGGGACTAACCCGGGATTGAACCCGGAAATAAACCCGCGGCTCACCCACCTTGCTCTAAAAGGAATCGAACGATGTCGTCTCCGGCCAATGCAAACGACCGCCTCGCGGACAACGCGTTTGCCCGCTATCCGAGTCTCGTCGACCGAACAGTGTTGATCACGGGCGGCGCGACCGGTATCGGCGCATCGTTCGTCGAGCATTTTGCGGCGCAGGGTGCGCGCGTCGCGTTCTTCGATATCGACGCGACCGCGGGTGAAGCGCTCGCCGACGAACTCGGCGATTCGAAACACAAGCCGCTGTTCCTGCCCTGCGATCTGACCGACATCGACGCGCTGCAAAAAGCGATCGCCGATGTGAAGGCCACACTCGGTCCGATTCAGGTGCTGGTGAACAACGCCGCGAACGACAAACGTCACGCGATTGGCGACGTGACGCGCGAGTTTTTCGACGCGGGCATCGCGGTGAATATCCGTCACCAGTTCTTCGCAGCGCAAGCGGTGATGGAGGACATGAAGGCCGCCAACGCGGGTTCGATCATCAACCTGGGCTCGATCAGCTGGATGCTGAAGAACGGCGGCTATCCGGTGTACGTGATGTCGAAATCGGCAGTGCAGGGTCTGACGCGCGGGCTCGCGCGCGACCTCGGTCACTTCAATATTCGCGTCAATACGCTGGTGCCGGGCTGGGTGATGACGGACAAGCAGAAGCGTTTGTGGCTCGACGATGCAGGCCGTCGCTCGATCAAGGAAGGCCAGTGCATCGATGCTGAACTGCAACCGGCCGATCTCGCCCGCATGGCCTTGTTCCTAGCCGCCGATGACAGCAGGATGATCACCGCGCAGGATATCGTCGTCGACGGAGGCTGGGCGTGAGTGCCGGCGTGTCTGCGGGTTCGGATGCGGGTGCGGCTTTGCCTGCACACAGCGCGGCGCTGCTGCTCGACACGAAATGCACGCTCGGAGAAGGCGCGACGTGGTGCGCGAGGACCGATCGCTTCTACTGGAACGACATCGAAGGCGCGCGGCTGTGGCGCTATGACCCGCGCGACGGCGGCAGCACGTTCTGGCGCATGCCCGAGCGTCTCGGGAGTTTTGCGTTGTGCGCCGATCCGCGCTACCTGCTGCTCGGATTGGCGACGCATCTGGCGTTCTTCGATCTGACAACCGGCGAGACGCAGCGTATCGTCGACGTCGAACCTGGCTTGAACACGCGCGTGAACGACGGCCGCTGCGATCGTCAAGGTCGTTTCGTATTCGGTACGAAAGACGAAGGCTCGCCGCTGCAGGCGGTCGGCGGGTTTTATCGTCTGAATCACGATTTGTCGCTGGAGCGATTGCCGTTGCCCGCACCGGCGATCTCGAACAGCATCGCGTTCAGTCCCGACGGCGCGGCGATGTACTACTGCGATTCGCCGACGCGTGAAATTCGCGTCTGCGACTATCGCGCGGACGGCAGCATTGCCAACGACCGCGCCTTTACGACATTAACGGACGCGACCGGCGAGCCCGACGGCTCGACCGTCGACCGCGACGGTGGTGTGTGGAACGCGCAGTGGGGCGGCAGGAGAGTAGTGCGATATGGCCCCGACGGCGTGGAAACCGAGCGTGTCGACGTGCCGACTGCGCAGCCGAGTTGCGTCGCGTTTGGCGGCCCCTCAAGAGGACTTCCGTCAGGGCCTGTGCAACTGGACACGTTGTACATCACGAGTGCGCGTATCGATCTCGATGCCGCCGCGCTCGCGGGCGATTCTCATGCGGGCGGCGTGTTCGTCGCAACGCCCGGACGACAAGGTTTGCCGGAGCCGGTGTTCCAAGGCGCGCCCGCATAGCGCAGAATGGCGCAACCTCAGTCTCGAGGCAGCAGAGTGTAGTCGCGCAGTGACTTTGTAAGTGAACCAGCGTTGATGTCGCAAACCCAGTGCCAGCAAATCGGCAGTAGATCGGCAGCATGCAGTTCGGACCCTGAGGCGACCTGTGCAAAAAAAATCGCCCAACAGCATCCGTCAGCAATGACGGCAACGTCCCACGCCTCTCGATGGAGCCAGATATGACTGTTGCGAATCCTGTTTCCGCCTCTTCTCAGAGCCGACGCGCGCGACTTAACGCGGCGGCCAATCCGGTGCTTCCGGGTCCCAGTACTTCTGCGGTTGCGGTCGGTGAGACGAGCGGCGGCGAGCTCGCGTGCATCACGCTCGCCAACGCGCATTTGCGCCTCGATGTCGCGCCGACGCTCGGTGGCGGCGTCACCCGTTTCGATTGGCGCAACGACGGCGCGCTCACGCCGATTTTCCGGCGCTGCCGTCACATCGCCTCGGATACCCAGCCGAACCAGTTGGCATGCTATCCGCTGCTGCCGTATTCGAATCGCATCGGTGGCGGTCATTTCAATGTGGCGGGGCGGCGCGTCGAGGTGCCGCAAAATCGCGCCGACGAGGCCTTGCCGATTCATGGCGACGGTTGGCTCTCGGCCTGGCAGGTCGCGGAGTCGGACCGCGAAAACGTCCGTCTGACGCTCGATCGCCACGACGGCAAACCGTACGCGTTCCGCGCGACGCAAACCTATACGTTGGACGGCCCCACACTCGTCATCACGCTGGACATCGAGAATGCCGGCCGCGAGGCGCTGCCTTTCGGGCTGGGCGTGCATCCATTTTTTGTGCGTGACGCCGACACCGAACTGTCGGCGGCGGCCGGCGGCCTGTGGCTTTCCGGCGACGACTGGCTGCCGGTGCGCCACGTGCCGGCGCCGCCCGCATGGCAATTCGGCGTGGCGTATCCCTTGCCGGAAACCATCGTCAATCACGCGTTCACGGGCTGGAGCGGGCAGGCGGCGGTGGTGTGGCCGAAGCGGCGGCTGTCGCTGAATATCGCCGCCGACACCGATTACTACGTGCTGTACACGCCGCCGCGCGAAGACTTCTTCTGCTTCGAGCCAGTCGATCATCCGATCAACGCGATGAATCTGGCGGGCGGCGCGTGCGAGAACGGAATGACGATGCTCGCGCGCGGCGAACGGCTCACGCGCACGTTCCGCTTTACCGTCGAACGCACGGGTTTGCGCTCGATGCCGGGCGCACGTGGTTCGCGCCGGCGGCAGTAAGGGGAGAGCAGGGCGGAGCAGTACGGCGTACCCGTCACGCCCCAGCCTGAGCCGGTGTGACGCGTGGCGGCGGCTTGCCGCGTAGGACAGGTAAAATACGCGCCTCTTCCGTTATCGGCTCGCCGCGAGACTCACCATGTCCAATTTCATCCAGACACTCAACGACGCCTGGCAGCGCACGAACTCGCTGCTGTGCGTCGGCCTCGATCCGGAGCCCAGCAAATTCCCGGGCGCGCTCGCGGGCCGTCCCGAAGCGATTTTCGACTTCTGCCGCACCATCGTCGATGCGACCGCGCCCTATGCGTCGTCGTTCAAGCCGCAGATCGCCTACTTCGCCGCTCATCGCGCGGAAGACCAACTTGAGCAGTTGATCGCGCACATTCATACGAACCACCCGGGCTTGCCGGTGATTCTGGACGCGAAGCGCGGCGATATCGGCAGCACCGCCGAGCAGTACGCGCGTGAAGCCTTCGAGCGGTATCAGGCGGACGCGGTGACGGTGAATCCGTATATGGGTTTCGATTCGATCCAGCCGTATCTGGAGCACGAGGGCAAGGGCGTGATCGTGTTGTGCCGGACCTCGAACGCGGGTGGTTCGGACCTGCAGTTTCTGGAGACGGGCGGACGTCCGCTGTATCAGGTCGTCGCGCAACTGGCGGCGGACAAGTGGAACGCGAGCGGCCAGTTGGCGCTCGTGGTTGGCGCGACGTTCCCGAAGGAAATCGAAGTGGTGCGTGGGATCGTCGGCGATATGCCGCTGCTGATTCCGGGCATCGGCGCGCAAGGCGGCGATGTTCAGGCGACGGTCAACGCCGGCCGGACGGCGAACGGCACGGGCATGCTGATCAACTCGTCGCGGGCGATTATCTACGCCGGTAAGGATGACGATTTCGCCGAAGCCGCAGCTAAGGCCGCGATGGAAACGCGTGACCGGATCAATGCGTTCCGGTGATGGCGGATGAGGCCGGTCAGGTAACCGGCCCCAGTCGTTCGATAAACGCCGCACGCTGCGGATGCCGCGCTTTCAGCGCCTCGACATCCGCCAGCTCGAACTCGCTGAACTCAAACCCCGGCGCGACCGTGCAGCCCACGAGCGCGAACGTCGCCGGGTCCGCGCATTCCGCGGCAAACCACAGCCCCGCGGGCACCACTGCCTGAAACACGGCATCCGAATGCGTCAGCACATTGCCCAACTTGTGCGTAATCAACGTGCCCGCTTCGTCGAGCACGTGAACATTCAACGGCTCACCGGCATAAAAATGCCAGACCTCATCGGACTTGATCCGATGCCACGCCGAATGCGCGCCGTCGCAGAGCAGGTAGTAAATCGCGGTGGACGCCGAGCGCGTCTTCGTTGAACCATCATCGCGGCGCACGGACTCCGCGGATCGATACGTCTCGCTGAAAAATCCGCCTTCCGGATGCGGCTTTAGATCGAAGCGGCGGATCAACTCGTCTTTGGCTGCGTGCGAAGTCGACATGTTGGGCATCGTGGCGGCGCCTCAGAATTTGAACCGGACGTTAATGTTCGCGCTCGTCGAGCAGGGCCAGCACACCGCGCAACGCGTGCGCGGCGGCCTGCACGCGGATCTTCTCGCGGTCGCCCTTGAAGACCTTGGTTTCGACGGACGTATGCAGCCGATTGCTCCAGCCGAACGACACCATGCCGACCGGCTTGGTTTCCGTGCCGCCGCCCGGGCCGGCAACGCCGGTAATCGAGACAGACACCTGCGCGCGACTGTTGCGCAGCGCGCCCTCCGCCATCGCACGCGCCACCTGTTCGCTGACCGCGCCGTGCTTTTCGATCAGGTCGGTCGGCACGCCGATCATCTCGGACTTCGCCTGATTCGAATACGTGACGAAGCCGCGCTCGAACCAGCCGCTGCTGCCGGAAATATCGGTGATCGCGGTCGCCACCATGCCGCCTGTGCAGGATTCGGCGGTGACGAGCATCAGGCGCTCGTCGCGCAGGCGGTTGCTCACGCGAATCGCAAGCTGGTGAACCACGGAATCGGTAGGCATGGCGTCAATCCGGAAAACGGGGAACTGCTGCGGGAGGCAGTCGGCAGCCGGTGGCCGGCGGGCAAAGGCCGACCGGCACCAGCCGACGGGCAACGGTTAAACCGACATGCGCCAGAGCGCAATCACGAGCAACGTGAAGAACGCAGCGACCAGGTCGTCGAACATGATGCCAAAACCACCTTTCAGTCGGCGATCGAAATAACCGATGGGCGGCGGTTTAACCATGTCAAAGAAGCGGAATACGATGAACGCCCAGAGTTGCCCGGTCAGCGTGACCGGCGTGACCATCAGCAACACCAGCCAGAACGCGATGATTTCGTCCCAGACGACCGGCGACGGATCGTCGGTACCCAGCTTCTTGGCTGTAAAGCCGCAGATCGCAATGCCGCCGAAAAAGCCGGCGACGATCAGCACGCCCCATTCGACCACGGTCAGATAACGGCTCAGGACGGCGAACGAGGCCCATGCGAACAGAGTACCGACGGTGCCCGGCGCAACCGGCGACAAGCCGCTGCCAAAACCCAGCGACAGAATGTGCAGCGGATGCGACAGCATGAAACGCGCGGTGGCGCGGCGTGGCTGAGGACGGGGCGCGCGCGGGCCGGACGCGTTGGGCTGCGGATGGCCGATCAGATCATCGGCGGGGCCCAGCGGGGGATCAGTCTGCATGGAAATGGTCGAAGCCTTGCAACGTCAGAGTGAGCGGCGCGCCGGCGGCATCGCGCCAGCCGATCGCCGGGCGGTCGGCCGCCGTTTGAAGAGCGCTTATTGTACCGATGCGGGTGACCGGCACGGCCACCTCGCGCCCGGCTGCTTCGACCTTGGCGCGCGCTGCGGCCGGTGCGGTGAAGCACAGTTCGTAATCGTCGCCGCCGGCTAGCGTGCAACGTTGCTGGATCTCGGGCGAGAGGCGGCGTAGCGCGGCCGAACGCGGCACGGCGTCGACGTCGACCGTGGCCTGCATTTCCGAGCGTTCCAGGATGTGCAGCAAGTCGCCGGCGAGCCCGTCAGATAGATCGAGCGCTGCGTGCGCGATGCCCCGCAACGCGAGACCGAGGAAGATGCGCGGCTCGGGACGCTCGAGGGCGCGACGAAACGTCGCAGTGTCGCTGGCATCGGCAGACCACTCTCCGCGCTGGACGCCGAGACCCGCGCGCGCGTCGCCGAGCGTGCCGGAGATCCAGATGTCGTCGCCCGGTTGCGCGGCATCGCGGCGCAACGCAACCTGCGGCTGCACGCTGCCGAACACGGTGATGCACAGATTCAACGGGCCGCCGGTCGTGTCGCCGCCGATCAGATTGCAGCGGTAGCGCTCAGCCAGCGCGAAGAGGCCATCGCTGAAAGCGGCGAGCCACGCTTCGTCGGCTTTGGGCAAGGAGAACGCCAGCGTGAACGCCAGCGGCTCTGCGCCCATCGCGGCCAGGTCCGACAGGTTCACCGCGAGCGCCTTGCGACCGAGCGCCTCGGGATCGATGTCGGGAAAGAAGTGGCGGCCTTCCACCAGCATGTCCGTCGATATCGCCAGCATTTCACCGGGGCGCGGCGCGAGCAGGGCGCAGTCGTCGCCGATGCCGAGTTCGCCTTCTGCAGCACGGGATGACGCAGCGGCTGCGCGGCGGGCGAAGAATCGATCGATCAGCGAAAACTCGGAGAGCATGGTGGCAATGGGTGAACGGATAAGTGCAACGAAAAGCCGCTAACGGCGCGCATTGTACGGAGATGTTCGCGGGTAAACACTCTATTCGCGCACAACTCCGATTCGACTGGTGGTTGGCCCAAAGCGTGCCATGTCTGCCTTTCGCTATATTTCAGTCGCGGCAGTTGTACCCGTATTGAAGGAATTGAGCCGGCAATTGGGGCTACAATGCCGTCGAACATCTATTCTAATCCGCCCTTCGAAGCCCGCCTTATGTCGACTCCCGTCAATAGCAAACTCCGCGAAGCCGCTCTCGATTATCACGAGTTCCCGACCCCCGGGAAGATCGCGATCGCCCCGACCAAGCAGATGATCAACCAGCGCGACCTCGCGCTGGCGTACTCGCCGGGCGTCGCGTTCGCGTGTGAGGAAATCGTCGAAAACCCGCTGAACGCCGCCCGTTTCACCGCGCGCAGCAACTTGGTCGGCGTCGTCACGAACGGCACCGCTGTGCTGGGTCTCGGCAACATCGGGCCGCTCGCCTCGAAGCCGGTCATGGAAGGCAAGGCCGTCCTGTTCAAGAAGTTCGCCGGCATCGACGTGTTCGATATCGAGCTGAACGAGTCCGATCCGCACAAGCTGGTCGAGGTGATCGCGGCGCTGGAGCCGACCTTCGGCGGTATCAACCTCGAAGACATCAAGGCGCCGGACTGCTTCATCGTCGAGCGCGAATGCCGCAAGCGCATGAAGATTCCGGTTTTCCACGATGACCAGCACGGTACGGCCATCGTCGTCGCGGCGGCCATCACCAACGGCTTGAAGGTGGTCGGCAAGGACATCAAGGAGGTCAAGCTGGTGTCGTCCGGCGCGGGCGCGGCGGCGCTGGCCTGCCTGGATCTGCTGGTCGACATCGGCCTGCCGCTCGAAAACATCACCGTTACCGACCTCGCCGGCGTGGTCTACAAGGGCCGCGTCGAACTGATGGACCCGGACAAGGAACGCTTTGCGCGCGAAACCGACGCCCGCACGCTCGCTGAGGCGATCGGCGGCGCGGATATTTTCCTGGGTCTCTCGGCCGGCGGCGTGCTGAAGCAGGACATGGTCAAGCAGATGGCTGACAAGCCGCTGATTCTGGCGCTGGCCAACCCGACCCCAGAAATCCTGCCGGAACTGGCGCTCGAAGTGCGTCCGGACGCCGTGCTCTGCACGGGCCGTACGGACTATCCGAACCAGGTGAACAACGTGCTGGTGTTCCCGTTCCTGTTCCGCGGCGCGCTGGATGCGGGCGCGACGACGGTGACGCGTGAAATGGAGATCGCCGCGGTCAACGCGATCGCCGAACTGGCCCGCCAGGAGCAGAGCGATATCGTCGCGACTGCGTACGGTATCCAGGATCTTTCGTTTGGTTCGGAATATCTGATTCCGAAGCCGTTCGACCCGCGCCTGATCGTCAAGGTCGCGCCGGCGGTGGCGAAGGCAGCGATGGATTCGGGCGTCGCCGAGCGTCCGATCGAAGACATGGAAGCGTACGAACAGCATCTGCAGCAGTTCGTGTATCACAGCGGCACGACCATGAAGCCGATTTTCCAGCTGGCGCGTGGTGTCGAGCCGGAGAAGAAGCGCATCGTGTTTGCGGAAGGCGAAGAAGAGCGCGTGCTGCGCGCCATGCAGATCATCGTCGACGAAAAGCTCGCGAAGCCGATCCTGATCGGCCGTCCGGCGGTGATCGAACAACGCATCGCGCGTTACGGCCTGCGGCTGGTCGCGGGTCAGGACTACACGGTCGTGAACACCGACCACGACGAGCGTTACCGCGATTTCTGGCAGGAATATCACAAGATGATGTCCCGCAAGGGCATCACCGAGCAGATGGCGAAGCTCGAAATGCGCCGCCGCACCACGCTGATCGGCGCGATGATGGTGGAAAAGGGCGAGGCGGACGGCATGATCTGCGGCACGGTGTCCACCACGCATCGCCACCTGCACTTCATCGATCAGGTGATCGGCAAGAAGGAAGGCGCGAAGGTCTATGCGGCGATGAATGCGCTGGTGTTGCCGAACCGCCAGATTTTCCTGGTCGACACGCACGTGAACGTCGATCCGACGCCGGAACAACTCGCTGAGATTACGATCATGGCAGCCGAGGAAGTGCGCCGCTTCGGTATCGAGCCGAAGATCGCGCTGGTGTCGCATTCGAACTTCGGTTCGAGCAATGCGCCGACCGCGCAGAAAATGCGCGACACGCTGGCGATCCTGCGCGAGCGCGCGCCCGACCTGCAAGTGGACGGCGAAATGCACGGCGACCTCGCGCTCGACGCGAATCTGCGCCGCGAAGTGTTGCCCGACTCGACGCTCGAAGGCGATGCAAATCTGCTGGTGCTGCCGAATATCGACGCGGCCAACATCTCGTACAACCTGCTGAAGACCGCCGCGGGCAACAACATCGCGATTGGTCCGATGCTGCTCGGCGCAGCCAAGCCGGTGCACGTGCTGACGGCCTCGGCCACGGTTCGCCGCATCGTCAACATGACGGCGCTGCTGGTTGCCGACGTAATCGCCTCCCGCTGATCCTTGATCCGGGAATGAAGCGTGGCGCCGCCTAATTGGGCGCCGCGCAAAAAAAAGGCGTGCCCGCAATGGGCACGCCTGCGGGTGAACAGGGGATAGCCACCCTAAAAAAGGCCGAATGAGACCATTCCGCCTTCGAGAGACTGCGGGAACCGCAAGGCTTTCATTAGAGGGAATGGGCCGCGCAATGGGCGCCCCGTGGGTTTGTGCGCGCCCCATTTGCTTCGTCAGGTTAATTTTAGCCTGCACAAGCTAAATATTCTGTCAAAAGTCGTCAAAGCCCGTTCCGTGGCTCTTTCCCACGCGATTGGAAGCTTTTGCCTGTCCGGCGAACGTTGATTCTGTGGGGTTTTAGCGATACCCTTACGACTTTCATGGTCGTCAAACTCGTGATCTAACAGCGGGGAACCTTGATTCATGGCACGCAAGTGGCTGCGCATTAAAGGCGTGCTGATCGGTGCTTTGACGCTCTGCGCTTTATTCGGCTCCGTGCCTGGCGCGTTTGCGCGCGACTACACGACATCTGCCGATACACAAGCTCAGGTGCAGGGCACTATTGCAGCGGCACAGTTGCCGCGCGAAGCGGTCAATACATTGAACTTGATTGCCGCGGGCGGGCCTTACCCGTATGAGAAGGACGGCATCGTATTCGGCAATCGCGAACGGTTGCTACCACCGCATCGGCGCGGCTATTACCACGAATACACCGTTCCTACGCCTCGTTCACGAAACCGCCGGGCGCGTCGCATCGTCTGCGGAGGTCCGCTACAGCGGATCGACAACTGTTATTACTCGGACGACCATTACACCAGTTTTAATCGTATTGTTGAATGACATCGGGATGAACGGCATGAGCGACAACGTCTACGCGCACGACTCCGGAGTCGCGACGGATCTTTTCGCGGCCGGCGACGGCAATTTGTTCCAGCGCGTCATGCGGATGCGCGCCGGCGACCAGGGCCGGGATACCCAGAGCGAAGGCAGCACTGTGCTTGCATCGAATGAGGAGCCCATGAGTCTTTTCAAGACCGTACGACCGAACATCGTACAGTCGATCCGCGCGTTTCGCGTGCAGGATCTCGCTGACGAGGCCAACCAGCTCGGCCAGCACTTTCTGTACGCGTACTGCGCGAACGCTCAGTCCAAACAGGAAGTGCTGGAGACCATTGCTACGTCGTTCCTGTTTCCGAAGCATTTCGGCAAGAATTACGACGCGCTGTACGATTGCCTGACCGATCTGGTCCATAAGGCAGGTGCGCAGCCCGGCTTCGTGATCGTGCTCGAGCAATTGCCGGTCGCGCAAAAGTTCGACAAGGAAGGGCGCGAGACGCTACTTGACGTGTTCCGCGAAGCGTCCGAGTTCTGGGCCGAGCGCAAGGTTGCGTTCCGGGTGTTTTATTCGTTTGCGTAAGGTAGGCCTGAGCACTTTGCCTGAATGGGGTGTCTGAGTACCGCTTACCGCTGTAAAAGAATGAGAAAGGCCCGCCAATTGGCGGGCCTTTGCTTTTGGCTTACCAGCCGCCCCAGCGAGCTGCTAACGCCGAGAGCACTGCGATGCCTGCGGTTTCCGTGCGTAACACACGCGGACCGAGACCGACGGCGGTAAATCCGTGATCAGTCGCAGCGGCTTCTTCCGCTGCCGAAAAACCGCCTTCCGGGCCGACCAGCACGGTCACGCGCCCGAACGGCGGATTAACGGGCAGCGCCGAAAAGCTGATGCTGGCGCGCGGCGACAGCAGAATGCGCATTTCGCCTTCTTCAGGCGCGCGGGGCAGCGCGCCGAGCCATGTAGCGATCTCACGCACCGGCATCACTTCCGGCAGGCGATTGCGCCCGCACTGCTCGCACGACGCGCGCACGATGCCTTGCCAATGCACATGCCGCCGCTGCGCGCGGTCGCCAGAAAGACGCACGACGCTGCGCGTGGTGGTCAGCGGCACGAAACACGATGCCCCGAGTTCGACCGCCTTCTCGATGAGCCAGTCCATCTTGTCGCCGCCGGCGATGCCCTGCGCGAGCGTGAGGTGATACGGCGCTTCCACTTCAATATCGCGGAATTCGCGAATTCTCACCTTGGCCGAGCGGCGTTCGACTTCGACGAGTTCGGCGCTGTATTCGCCGCCTTCGCCGTTGAAAAGCACGATCGAGTCGCCGGGCTGCAAACGCAGCACGAGGATGTGGCGCGTGACGTCATCGGGCAACTGCATGATGTCGTCGGGCTTGAGGGCCGTACCGACGAAGAAGCGAGGCATCAGAAAAATACTCATTGGTTCAGGAAAGGTGGCGAGCGAGCGCCCAACGGTAGCCGTCCAGATCTTCGACCTGGGCAAACCGGTCGCCCCAGAATTGATCCTGTGGCTCGCTCAGCGATTTTGCGCCGGCGGCCAGCGCCCGCGTGTAAACCGCGTCGACATCGTCGACATAGACATAGAACGATTGCGGCGCGATCGCGCCCGCGCTTTTGGGTGTTTTCGCCGCCGAGCCGAACGCGCCTTCCGGCGCGAACATCACGATCAGCTGGCCTTGATAGGTCATCTCGACATGCATGACGACACCGTCGTCCTGGACGCTATCACGGACCTCGAAGCCGAATGCCGCTTCGAAGAACGCCGTGGCGGCACGTGCGTCGCGCACCGTCAGATAGGGGGTCAACCAGGGCACACCGGCTGGGCGGGAGGCGGTCATGGGGTTCTCCGGATCTTTTGGGGTTGCGGGATGCATGCTGCGAGGCCAGACGGGCGGTCGCGCATCGATACACCGATGGCGCGCGCCGACCGAACGGTGCATTCTGCCCACGCGTTAGCTTGATGGCTTTAAGAATTGACTTAGTTTATCGCGCACGGACCGGGATGCCGAGAACAGTCCGGCATGCAGGGCCGGGTCGTAGTGCTTCAACGAGTCGATTCGGCGCTCGGCAAGGCGTTCGGAGAGTGCTTCGGCGGTGAGGGCGGCGGGGTTGAGCGTGTCGCTGGCAGTCGCCATCATCCAGAGCGAACCGTAGAGCGGGATGAAGGTGCTCATTGTGCGCACGATGGCGAAGGTGTCGCGCAGATCGTCGAGCAGGCCGGCGATGCGCTCCGCGTGGAAATAGGGAGAACCGAGATGCAGCGAGAGCGCGGCGGTTGGGCTCATGACGCGCTTGAGCCGCGTATAGAAGTCCGGGGTGTAGAGGCCTGAGGCGGGCGAGTCTGGCGGTGTCAGGTCGAACACGACGAGATCGAATTGTGCTGTCGCTGGGGCCGATTGGGCGGCCCCCGTGACGTAATGCGCGGCGTCGCCGATCACCAGTTCGACGCGCGGATCGTCGAAAGCGCCGCCGTGCACCTCGGGCAGATACTCGCGGGTCAGGCGCACGACTTCGGCATCGAGCTCCGCCACGACGATCCGCTCGATGCCCGGGTGCTTCAGCAATTGCCGCGCAGCACCACCATCGCCGCCGCCCAGCACCAGTGCTGCGTTCGGCGATGGATGCGCGAGCGCGGCCGGATGCACCATGCATTCGTGGTAGATGAATTCGTCGCCGGTGGAGGTCATCGGGCGGCCGTCGAGCGTAAACAGCCGGCCGAGCTGTGGCGTGTCCCATACCTCGATCCGCTGGTAGGGCGAATCGACGCGCGCAAGCCGCCGCGCGTTCGGAAATCCGTAGACGGCGTCGGCGGTGGGGTGGAACAGCAAGGGAGCGCTCACGGATGACGGGCTCCGTTGGGAGCGCGGTGGGTTGGTGTCGCTCAATTGTAAAGGCGCAGGCGTCGCGCGGGCCCGGTCCGCGTGCGGAACCAGCCTGAAACCAGGCCGCCAGGCGGCTTTGCGCGAGGGGTGCCGGCTAACGTTCTGTTAGAATGTCACGCTTTCAGCCTTGTCCGTTTGCTCTGCCCGTTTCGCGTCTCCTGGCGCCGCACCGTGCGCCGAAGTGGACTGGCATTCGAGCATCCGGGCCTCAAGCGCGCACCGCCTTCTGACTCTGTCTCCGGACTCGACATGACGACCCCGTCTCCCGCACACACTTCCCTGATGGCCAACGCAATCCGCGCGTTGTCCATGGACGCCGTTCAAAAAGCGAACTCCGGCCACCCCGGCATGCCGATGGGCATGGCCGAAATCGGCGTGGCTTTGTGGTCGCGCCATCTGCGTCACAACCCGAAGAACCCGCAATGGGCCGATCGCGACCGCTTCGTGCTGTCGAACGGTCACGGCTCGATGCTGCTGTACTCGCTGCTGCATCTGACCGGCTACAACCTGCCGATGGAAGAGCTGAAGAACTTCCGTCAGATGCATTCGAAGACGCCGGGTCACCCGGAATACGGCATCACGCCGGGCGTCGAGACCACCACCGGCCCGCTCGGCCAGGGTCTGGCCAACGCAGTCGGCATGGCGCTCGCCGAATCGCTGCTCGCCACCGAATTCAACAAGTCTGACGCGAAGATCGTCGACCATCACACGTATGTGTTCGTTGGCGACGGCTGCCTGATGGAAGGCATCTCGCATGAAGCCTGCTCGCTCGCGGGCGTGCTGAAGCTGAACAAGCTGATCGCGTTCTACGACGACAACGGCATCTCGATCGACGGCGAAGTGGTTCACTGGTTCCACGACAACACGCCGAAGCGCTTCGAAGCGTACGGCTGGAACGTGATCCCGAACGTGGTCGGCCATGACGTCGACGCGGTCGACGCCGCGATCAAGCAAGCCAAGCAATCGGACAAGCCGACGCTGATCTGCTGCAAGACCGTGATCGGCGAAGGCGCACCGACCAAGTCCGGCAGCCACGATTCGCACGGCTCGCCGCTCGGCGACAAGGAAATCGCGGCCACGCGCGAAGCGATCGGCTGGAAGTGGGAGCCGTTCGTGATTCCGCAGGAAGTCTATGCGGCATGGGATGCAACAGAGGCTGGCGCACGCAACGAATCCGACTGGGACAAGGCGTTTGCAGCTTACGCAGCCAAATACCCGCAGGAAGCCGCTGAATTCAAGCGCCGCGACGCGAAGCAATTGCCCGCCGACTGGAAGGAAAAGGCGAAGGCGATCATCGCCGGCGCGAACGAACGCAAGGAAACTGTCGCGACGCGTAAGGCATCGCAACAGGCTATCGAAGGTTTGTCGGCCGTGTTGCCGGAACTGCTTGGCGGTTCCGCCGACCTGACCGGTTCGAACCTGACCAACTGGAAGGCCGCCAAGCCGGTGCGTGTGAACGCCGAAGGCAAGGCTGCCGGCAACTACGTGAACTACGGCGTGCGCGAATTCGGCATGAGCGCCGCGATCAACGGCATCGCGCTGCATGGCGGCTTCAAGGCCTTCGGCGGCACGTTTCTGACGTTCTCGGACTACAGCCGCAACGCGCTGCGCGTCGCCGCGTTGATGAAGTCGCCGTCGATTTTCGTGTTCACGCACGACTCGATCGGTCTGGGCGAAGACGGTCCGACCCATCAGTCGATCGAACACGTCGCAAGCCTGCGTCTGATCCCGAATCTGCAAGTGTGGCGCCCGGCCGATACGGTCGAAACGGCGGTGGCCTGGACCCACGCGGTCGAGCATCATGGCCCGTCGTGCCTGATCTTCAGCCGTCAGAATCTGCCGTTCTCGGAGCGTACTGACGCGCAGATCGCCAATATCGAGAAGGGTGGTTACGTGCTGCGCGACTGGAACGACGAGATCGTCGCGCGCAAGGTCATCCTGATCGCCACCGGTTCGGAAATCGAACTGGCGTTGAACGCGGTCGAGCCGCTGGCTCGCGAAGGCATCGCGGCACGCGTCGTGTCGATGCCGTCGACCACCGTGTTCGACAAGCAGGACGCCGAGTACCGTGAACGCGTGCTGCCGAAGGGCGTGCGCCGCGTCGCGATCGAAGCGGGTGTCACGGATTTCTGGCGCAAGTACGTGGGTCTGGAAGGCGGCGTGGTCGGCATCGACACGTTCGGCGAATCGGCCCCGGCTGGCGTGCTGTTCAAGCATTTCGGTTTCACCGTCGAGCACGTGGTAGAGACGGCAAAAGCCGCACTCGGCTGACCTTCGGTAAGCGCAGCCGCGTGTGCCCCACGCGCGGTTGCGCCGGAAGGACAGGCCAACATGGACGATTTTTTTTCAGCCATCAGGAGATAGATCATGACGATTCGCGTCGCAATCAACGGCTACGGCCGGATCGGCCGCAACACGCTGCGCGCCTTCTATGAAAACGGCAAGAAGCACGATATCGAAATCGTCGCCATCAACGATCTTGGCGATGCCAAGACCAATGCTCACCTGACGCAATACGACACGGCGCACGGCAAGTTTCCGGGCGAAGTCTCGGTGGACGGCGACTACCTGGTCGTCAACGGCGACAAGATCCGCGTGCTGGCGAACCGCAACCCGGCAGAACTGCCGTGGGGCGAGCTGAACGTCGACGTCGTGATGGAATGCACGGGCTTTTTCACGACCAAGGAAAAGGCCAGCGCGCACATCAAGGGCGGCGCAAAGAAGGTCATCATCTCGGCGCCAGGCGGTAAGGACGTCGACGCAACGATCGTCTACGGCGTGAACCACAATGTCCTGAAGGCATCGGACACGGTGATCTCGAACGCATCGTGCACGACCAACTGCCTGGCACCGCTCGTCAAGCCGCTGAACGACAAGATCGGCCTCGTGAACGGTCTGATGACCACGATCCACGCGTACACGAACGACCAGGTTCTGACGGACGTGTACCACGAAGACCTGCGCCGCGCGCGCTCGGCTACGCACAGCCAGATCCCGACGAAGACCGGTGCTGCATCGGCAGTGGGTCTCGTGCTGCCGGAACTGAACGGCAAGCTGGACGGCTACGCGATTCGCGTCCCGACGATCAACGTGTCGGTCGTCGACCTGTCGTTCATCGCTGCACGCGACACGACGGTCGAGGAAGTCAACGCGATCATGAAGGAAGCGTCGGAAGGCTCGCTGAAGGGCATCCTCGGTTACAACGACGCACCGCTGGTCTCGATCGACTTCAACCACAACCCGGCTTCGTCGACGTTCGACGCAACGCTGACCAAGGTGTCGGGCCGTCTGGTGAAGGTGTCGAGCTGGTACGACAACGAGTGGGGCTTCTCGAACCGCATGCTGGACACGGCTGTGGCGCTGGCCAACGCGAAGTAAGCTGGTGTTCTAGCTTCGTGTGTTTCTGCTGCTGGCCGTGGGCCGGTGGCAGGGCAACTGCAAAAAACCGCTCCTCGGAGCGGTTTTTTTACGCCTGAGGCGTGGGGAAATAGACGCCGGCGCGCTGCGCGGCGTTCGAGATATGCGTTTCGATCGCCTTGCCGGCGGCAGCGGAATCGCGCGCCTTGAGCGCGTCGAGAATCGCCCGATGCTCGGTGTACGTAGACAGCACTAACTCGCGCCGATAAAACGGCATCCGCTGGCTTTCCTTCATGATTTCCGCGGCACTGCTCAGAATCGATTCGATCGCCGCGTTGCCGGCAATGCTCACGATGCGCATGTGGAAGTCGTAGTCGAGGCGAGCGGCTTCGTCGAGTTCGTCGCAGGCGAGCGCCGTCTGCATGGCCGCAATGTTGTCTTCGAACCAGGCGAGGTCGGAATCGGTGACAGCCAGCGCCGCCATGCGCGCGATAAAGCCTTCCAACGCGAAACGCATCTGGTACGTATCCGGCAGCGACGACTGCTCCGCGAAGCGCCACGGTTGCGCAGCCGCGGCCTGCGCACTTTCCACATAAACGCCCTTACCGGGACGGATCATCAGCAGACCGAGCGCTTCGAGCGTCGAGAGCGCCTCGCGCAACGATGCGCGGCTGATCGCCAGTTCCTCGGAGAGCTGACGCTGTGCCGGCAGCAAACTGCCCACCGGATAGACGCCCACTTCGATCCGTTCGCGGATGGTCGCGATGGCGGCATCGGTGACGGTGTGCGGAACGTTTTTCATCGTGGCTCACTTGGGTGCGCGGTCTGACCAGCATTGTAATACGCGTTCTGAACGCTCGTACGACGGGCCGTTTAACGTGCGCAATCCGGCCCCGGAACTGCAAAAAAATAGCGGGTAAACGCTATTTAACGAATCCTTGACGCCAGTATATCGGCTTCCTACTATTCGAGATAACAGAACTGGTCGGACCAGTCTGAACAGATGTGAATCGCAACCAGGAGGAAGCCGTGTTGAAATTCTTCAATTCGCTGTTTGGCCGGGTCGTCATAGCGTTGGTCGCGGGCATCGTGATCGGCGCCGTGTTCCCGCATTTCGCCCAATCGCTGCGCCCGCTCGGCGACGGCTTTCTCAAGCTGATCAAGATGGTGATCGGCCCGATCGTTTTCTGCGTCGTGGTGAGCGGCATGGCGCATGCCGGCGATCTGCGCAAGGTTGGCCGCGTCGGCCTGAAGGCGGTGATCTACTTCGAGATCATGACGACGATTGCGCTCGTGATCGGCGCGGTGCTGGCCTACGCAACACGGCCTGGCGTCGGCATGAACATCAACCTGCATTCGCTCGACCCCGCTTCGCTGTCGACCTACACCGAGCACGCGAAAAGCCTGAAGGACACGGCCGGCTTCCTGCTGAAGATCATCCCCGACACGGCGATCAACGCATTCGCCACCGGCGACATCCTGCAAATCCTCGTGTTTTCGGTGCTGTTCGGCTCGGCGCTGTCGCTGTTGGGCAATAAGGCACAGCGCGTCAGTAGCCTGATCGACGAGCTTTCGCAGGTGTTTTTCCGCGTGATGGGTTTCATCATCAAGCTCGCGCCGCTCGGCGTGCTCGGCGCGATCGCGTTCACGACCGGCACCTACGGCGTCGAGTCGCTCAAGCAACTCGGCATGCTGGTGCTGGTGTTCTACGCGAGCTGCTTCGTGTTCGTGGTGGTTGTGCTGGGCGTGGTGATGCGTCTGGCTGGCTTCAGCATCTTCAAGCTGATCCGCTATCTTCGCGAGGAGCTTTCGATCGTACTGGGTACAGCCTCTTCGGATGCCGTGCTGCCGCAGATCATGCGCAAGCTCGAATGGATGGGCGTCAAGGATTCGACCGTCGGACTGGTCATTCCGACCGGCTACTCCTTCAATCTGGACGGCTTCTCCATCTATCTGACGCTTGCGGTGATTTTCATCGCGCAGGCCACCAATACGCCGCTGTCCATCCACGACCTGATCGTAGTGGTGCTGGTGTCCCTGGTGACGTCGAAGGGCGCGCACGGCATTCCCGGCTCGGCCATCGTGATTCTGGCCGCGACGCTGTCCGCGATTCCGGCGATCCCCGTGCTCGGCCTCGTGCTGATTCTGCCGGTCGACTGGTTCGTCGGCATTGCCCGTGCGTTGACCAACCTGATCGGCAATTGCGTGGCGACGGTGGTGGTCGCCGTGTGGGAAAACGATATCGACCGGGCGCGCGCCCATCGCGTGTTGAACCGTGACGCAGCGCTGCGCTACGTACCCGCAGGCGAAGATGTAGGCGCCGAGCCGGCCGCCGGCGAACACGCACCGGCAGTTTGAAAAAGCACAACCGCAGTTGCGCTGTGGCCAGATTCATCGCTATTCAACCGCGCGCCAACGCAACGCGCGTTCTGACCCGGCGGATGCGCTGACTCCGCCGCCTCTTCCTTACTTTTCGTTGCCTGACAGAGACTATGGCTAATCCGATCCTCGACCCTAACGCTCCTGCTTTCACCCGTCGCTACATGAACCTCGCCGACCCGCGTCTTGGCGCGCAGGCGCTCCACGCGAGCGACGAATTCTTCGCCCCGAAAGAACGCATGCTCGAGCCGCAACCGGCAGTGTTCATTCCCGGCAAGTACGACGACCACGGCAAATGGATGGACGGCTGGGAAACCCGCCGCAAGCGCACCACCGGCCACGACTATTGCGTGATCCGGCTCGCGCGGCCGGGCGTCGTGTACGGCGTCGATCTGGACACGAGCCACTTCACCGGCAACTTCCCGCCGGCCGCGTCGATCGATGCATGCTACGTGGACGGCGACGTTCCGCCCGACAACGCCGACTGGCAAACGCTCGTGCCGGCCACCACGCTGCAGGGCAATCAGCACCATTACGTCGAAGTGAACGACGCCCGCGCGTTCACCCATCTGCGCGTAAATCTCTATCCAGACGGCGGTCTCGCGCGTCTGCGCGTGTATGGCCAGCCGAAGCGGGACTGGGAGCGCGTCGAGCGCGGCACGCTGCTGGATCTCGCCGCGATCGAAAACGGCGCGTACCTTGTCGCCGCGAACAACCAGCATTTCGGGCCGGCCTCGCAGATGCTGATGCCGGGCCGCGGCGTCAACATGGGCGACGGCTGGGAAACGCGACGCCGTCGCGAGCCGGGCAACGACTGGGCGATCGTCGCGCTTGCGCGGCCGGGCGTGATTCGCAAGATCGAAGTCGATACCGCGCACTTCAAGGGCAATTATCCCGATCGCTGTTCGCTGCAGGCGGCCTCGGTGACGGGTGGGACGGACGATTCGCTCGTCACGCAGGCGATGTTCTGGCCGGTGCTGCTCGGCGAACAGAAGCTGCAGATGGACCACGTGCACACGTTCGCGGACGACATCGCCTCTCTCGGCCCGGTGACGCATGTGCGTTTCAATATCTTCCCGGACGGCGGCGTATCGCGTCTGCGCTTGTGGGGCGAGATCGCATAACGGAGTTGCGTCGATGAAAACCTTGCATGTGGAACGTCTGACGCGCGCGGCCTTCGCGCCGTTCGGCGACGTCATCGAACTGGACGGCGCGCGCCATTTCCCGATCAACGGCGGCACGACCGAGCGCTATCACGACCTCGCGAACGTCGACGTGACGGAGCACGGCGGCCGGCCGTTGATCAACCTGTTTCGGGCGCAACCGCGGGCGCTGCCGATCGAAATCACGATGATGGAGCGGCATCCGCTGGGCAGCCAGGCTTTCATTCCCTTAACGGAACGGCGCTATCTGGTGGTCGTCGCGCCGGCGGGAGAGTTCGATCCGGCGCGGATGCGGGCGTTCTGGAGCGACGGTTGGCAGGGCGTGAATTATTCGAAAGGTGTTTGGCACCACCCCCTGCTCGCGCTCGATCAGGTGAGCGATTTTGTGGTGGTGGATCGTGGCGGCGAGCAGCCTAACTGCGATGAATTGTCATTGGCCGAGCCGTGGCGGCTGCTGTTCGAAGCGAGCGTCGAGCTGGCGGAATAGGCTGGAATCGCAGCGCCGCACGCGTAAAAAAACCCGGTCGATTTGCCGGCGACCGGGTTTTTTCTTTGCCCGCCGAACCGCGCACCCCCGACGCGGCCGGCATCTCAAGCATTCGACTTCAATGCTTGCGATGCGGGCAATTCTCCTTGGTGCACGCGCCGTACAGCGCCAGCGCATGTTCCTGCAGCTTGAAGCCGCGTTCCTTCGCGATGGATTGCTGGCGGCTTTCGATCTCGGAGTCGAAAAACTCTTCGACGAGCCCGCAATCGAGGCAAACGAGGTGGTCGTGATGCGACCCTTCGTTCAATTCGAACACCGCTTTGCCGGATTCGAAGTTGCTGCGCGACAGCAGGCCAGCCTGCTCGAACTGCGTCAGCACCCGATACACGGTTGCGAGACCGATATCGAGCTCTTCGTGCAGCAGGTTGCGGTAGACGTCTTCTGCAGTCAGATGACGCACTGGGCTATGCTGGAAAATCTCAAGGATTTTGAGGCGCGGAAGGGTCGCCTTGAGCCCGATATTCTTGAGATCGGTTGGATTGGTCATGACAAGGGATCCCTAGAGTACAATGCTGGGCTCTCATAGTAATGTGTTTTTGCCGTTCTGGTCATCTTCGATGGAATGAAACTCGCGCGGCTCGTCAGCGGGCCCGCACGGTGAGTGAAATGATTTCAAAATCTCAATTGATCTACCGGGGGAGCCGCATGCGGGGTACCTTGATCGCTGTTGCGACTGTCGCGGTTCTTGCCGGATGTTCCACCTACGACAGCTTGACGCAGCGCGTTGCCCAAAGCATTACCCCGTACCGTATTACGGTGGTGCAAGGCAATTTCGTCTCGCAAGAAGCGGCTGCCCAGATGCAGGTCGGTATGTCGCGCGCCCAGGTGAAGCAGTTGCTCGGCACACCGTTGTTGACCGACATGTTCCACGCAGACCGCTGGGACTACGTGTTCTATTTCAAGCGCGGCTCGACTAACGTCGTGCAGCAGCGCGACTTCGTGATCCTGTTCGCGGGCGACCGTGTCGCCAGCTGGTCGGGTGGCGAAGATCTGCCGTCCAACCTCGAGTTGCTGGCTGAAATTGACGGCGACAAGTCCGGCAAGAAGAAGGCAGCCGTGCCGAATGTGGCAAGTGCTGCGACTGGCGCCAGCGCGCCGGTGGCTGCTGCGCCGGCTGCCGTGGACACCACGAGTTCGCCGTCCGTCGACGCCGCCGCGGCAGCAGCGGCCGTGCCGTCAACGGACGCCAACGCCGAAGCCGCGCAGGCCGCGAATCGGCTGACCAATGCGGTGCAATCGCCGTCGGGCAAAACGCAGTCGTCGGTGCGCTCCACCGCGCCGACCGCCAACGGCGGCGGTATTCCGCAGCAAGGCCCCACGGCCGCCGGGCAGCCGCAGTTCCAGTTCCATCGTCCGCCGCCGCCGCAGGTTCCAGGCACGCAGGATAATCCGGTGGGACCGACGGGCCCGCAAAGCAGCAATGGCGGCCCAACGCATAACGCGCCGTTGACGTCTTCTTCGTCCACTGTGGGAACGGGCGGCTAGGCACGCTGTCCTTCTCTTGGGACGTTTAAGACGGGCGCTGCGTCGGAATGTACCGTGCGCAGCGCCCGTCAGCCGTTCTGCCGTACCTGTACTGGTCGTCTGCTGGTCCTGTATGTGCGGCGCCCGGGTGTGCTGCCCGCCGCCGCTTTTGCCCGCATTTGACGGGTTTTGCCGCGTTTTACCCCTTTCGAACCCTCGTAGCCATGAAAATTGCCATTGCTGGCGCATCGGGCCGTATGGGCCGGATGCTCATCGAAACCGTCCTCAATGATTCCGACGCCACGCTGTCCGGTGCGCTCGACCGTGCGGGCTCCTCGCAACTCGGTCAGGACGCCGGTGCGTTTCTCGGCAAACAGACGGGCGTGCTGCTGACGGACAACGTCGAGCGCGTGTTCGCGGAATCCGACTACCTGATCGACTTCACGCGTCCCGAAGGCACGCTGATGCATCTGGAAGCCGCGCAGCGCCACAACGTCAAAATGGTGATCGGCACGACCGGCTTCGACAACGAGCAGAAAGCGCAACTGCGCGCCGCGGCGGACAAGATCGCCATCATGTTCTCGTCGAACATGAGCGTGGGCGTCAATGTCACGCTGAAGCTGCTCGAATACGCCGCGAAGCATTTCGCGACCGGCTACGACATCGAAATCATCGAGGCGCATCACCGCCACAAGGTCGACGCGCCGTCCGGCACGGCGCTGACCATGGGTGAAGTGATCGCCAACGCGCTCGGCCGCAATCTCGACGAATGCGCGGTCTACAGCCGCGAAGGCGTGACCGGCGAACGCGATCCGTCCACGATCGGTTTTTCGGCAATTCGTGGCGGCGATATCGTCGGCGACCATACGGTGCTGTTTGCCGGCATCGGCGAGCGCATCGAAATCACGCACAAATCGGCGAGCCGCCTGTCGTATGCGCAAGGCGCGCTTCGTGCTGTACGTTTCCTCGAAAGCCACGAGACGGGCTTTTTCGACATGCAGGACGTGCTCGGGCTGCGTTGAGCAGCCACGGGGCCTGCGCAGGGCCCCGTTACGCCCCTGTAATCACTTTCCGATAGCGAGGTCAGATGGCAGGCAGCAGCGGCATCATCCACTACCTGGAAACCAGCGACGCGATCACGCATGGCGTCGCGTATGTGCTGCTGGCCATGTCGATTGCGAGCTGGTGCTTTCTGATCGTCAAAAGCTGGATCCTCACGCGCGCCAAACGTCAGGCCACGCCGGCGATTGCGCAGTTCTGGCAAGCGTCGACGTTGTCGGACGGCGTCGCGGCAATGAGGCGCGTGGACCGCGAGCGCGTCTTCACGCCGCTCGCCGAGGCCGCGTTGCATGCCGCCGAAGTGGACATTCCTGGCGTACTGCTTGCCCGCGTCGAACGCGGCGAGCGGGTGTTGCGGGCGCTGCGCCAGGCGCTCAACGCGTCGCAGCGGCGGCTCGAGTTCGGCCAGGTGCTGCTGGCCTCGGTCGGCAGCACGGCGCCGTTCGTCGGCCTGCTCGGCACGGTTTGGGGCATCTATCACGCGCTCGGCAGTATCGCGGCGAGCGGTCAGGCGCAGATCGAAAACGTCGCGGGTCCGGTCGGCGAGGCGCTGATCATGACGGCTTTCGGCCTCGTGGTCGCGATTCCGGCGGTGCTCGCCTATAACGTGCTTGGGCGGATGGTGCGGCAGTTGTCGGAGGAACTCGACGGCTTCGCGCACGATCTGCACGCCTATGTGTGCGCGCCGGCGGATCAGCCCCGGCCTCAGCCGCAGCAAGCCCAGGCCCGGACCCCGACCCACTAAGCGCAGCGCTCAGGCAGAAGGAGGCGACATGGCATTCGGCGGACTCGAAAAAAAGCAGACGGCTGCGCCGATGGCCGAGATCAACATGACGCCGTTGATCGACGTGATGCTCGTGCTGCTGGTGATTTTTATCATTACCGCGCCTTTATTCACGCATGCGATCCGGCTCGATTTGCCCAAAGTCGCGGCCGCGCCCGCGCGGCAAACGCCGCAAACCATTTCTCTTTCAATCGATGCCGCCGGCAAGCTGTACTGGAACGGCAGCGTCATTACGCTGCAGCAGATGCGCGCGCAATTCATGGCGGCGGGCAAAGCGGCGCAGACCGACCAGCCGGAGATCCACCTGAGCGCCGAGCGCTCCACGCGCTACGAAGTGATCGCGCAGGTGATGGGCGCGGCGCAGCAGGCCGGGCTCGAGCGGATCGGTTTCGTGACGGATCCGCCGCCGCCGGGCGCTAAACCCTAGCGGCGTTATCGGGCGGCGCCGCGCCCGGCGGGCCATGCCGCAAACATGCCGCCGCTCCTGCGCCTGCGAGGCCGCCCCGCGCGCCACGCCACGCGGCGCACCCGTCCGCGGACGGTATAATCAGCCCTTTCCCCCGCAGAAGGGGAAACGACGCCATTTCATCCAGCAGAGCACCAGGCCCGGTGCGAAAGCACCGAACCCAGCGATTCCATCACACCATGCACGAAAAATACGTTCCCTCCGACGTCGAAGCCGCCGCGCAAGGGCAATGGCGCGCCATCGACGCGTATAAGACGTCGGAAACCACTGATAAGCCCAAGTTCTATTGCGTCTCGATGCTGCCGTACCCGTCGGGCAAGCTGCACATGGGGCACGTACGGAACTACACGATCAACGACGTGATGTACCGCTATCTGCGGATGAACGGCTACAACGTGCTGATGCCGATGGGTTGGGACGCGTTCGGCATGCCGGCGGAAAACGCCGCGATGGCCAACAACGTGCCGCCGGCGAAGTGGACCTACGACAACATCGCTTACATGAAGAAGCAGATGCAGTCGATGGGCCTCGCGATCGACTGGTCGCGCGAGGTCGCAACCTGCAGCCCCGATTACTACAAGTGGAACCAGTGGCTGTTCCTGAAGATGCTCGAAAAGGGCATCGCGTACAAGAAAACCGGCACCGTTAACTGGGACCCGGTCGATCAGACCGTGCTCGCCAACGAGCAGGTGATCGACGGCCGCGGCTGGCGTTCGGGCGCGCTGATCGAAAAGCGCGAAATCCCGATGTACTACATGCGCATCACGCAGTACGCGGATGAGCTGCTGAACGACCTCGAAGGCCTCGGCTGGCCCGAGCGCGTCAAGATCATGCAGCAGAACTGGATCGGCAAGAGCTTCGGCGTGAACTTCGGTTTCCCGTATGAAATCGACGGCGAACAGAAGCTGCTGCGCGTGTTTACCACGCGCGCCGACACGATCATGGGCGTGACCTTCTGCGCGGTCGCCGCCGAGCATCCGCTCGCCACGCGTCTCGCGCAAGACAAGCCGGAACTGCAGGCCTTCATCGAAGAATGCAAGCGCGGCGGTGTGGCTGAAGCCGACATGGCGACGATGGAAAAGAAGGGCATGGCCACCGGCTTTTACGTCACGCATCCGCTGACGCAGGAACAGGTCGAAGTGTGGATCGGCAACTACGTGCTGATGAGCTACGGCGAAGGCGCGGTGATGGGCGTGCCTTCACACGACGAGCGCGACTTCGCGTTCGCGAAGAAATACGGTCTGCCGATCAAGCAGGTGATCGCCCTTGAAGGCAAGGAATACTCGACCGAAGCGTGGCAGGAATGGTATGGCGAGAAGGAAGGCGGCGTCTGCATCAACAGCGGCAAGTACGACGGTCTGAACTACACGCAGGCAGTCGACGCGATTGCCGCCGATCTGAAAGAACTCGGCCTCGGCGACAAGCAGATCACGTGGCGTCTGCGTGACTGGGGCGTGTCGCGCCAGCGTTATTGGGGCACGCCGATTCCGATCATCCACTGCCCGACCTGCGGCGACGTGCCGGTGCCGGAAAAAGATCTGCCAGTGGTGCTGCCGGAAGACCTCGTGCCGGACGGCACGGGCAATCCGCTCGCGAAGTCCGAAGCGTTTGTGAACTGCACCTGCCCGACCTGCGGCGGCGCGGCCAAGCGCGAAACCGACACGATGGATACATTCGTCGATTCGTCCTGGTACTTCTACCGCTACGCGGCGCCGGACGCGAAAACCATGGTCGACGAGCGCACCGATTACTGGGCGCCGATGGACCAGTACATCGGCGGCATCGAGCACGCGATTCTGCACCTTTTGTACTCGCGCTTCTGGGCGAAGGTGATGCGCGACATGGGCTTGATCGAGTTCGGCGAGCCGGCCAAGAACCTGCTGACGCAGGGCATGGTGCTCAACGAAACTTACTACCGCGAAAACGAAGCGGGTAAGAAGACCTGGTACAACCCGGCTGACGTCAACGTCTCGTTCGACGACAAGGGCCGCCCGGTTGGCGCCGTGCTGAATTCGGACGGCCAGCCGGTGGTGCTCGGCGGCGTCGAGAAGATGTCGAAGTCGAAGAACAACGGTGTTGATCCGCAATTGCTGATCGATCAACACGGCGCGGACACAGCGCGCCTGTTCGTGATGTTCGCCGCACCGCCCGAGCAGCAGCTCGAATGGTCGGGTTCGGGCGTGGAAGGCGCGAGCCGTTTCCTGCGCCGCGTGTGGAGCTTTGGTCACGCGAATGAAGCAGCGCTGCGCGCCGGCGGCAAGTTCGAAGCCTCGCAACTCGGCGAAGTCGACAAGGTGCTGCGCCGCGAGATCTACAGCGTGCTGAAGCAGGCCGACTTCGACTACCAGCGTTTGCAATACAACACGGTGGTGTCGGCGGCGATGAAGATGCTCAACGCGCTCGACAGCGCGAAGGGCGCGCAACCGGCCGTGCTGCGCGAGACGTACAGCGTGATGCTGCGCGTGCTGTACCCGGTCGTGCCGCATCAGACGTTCCAGTTGTGGCAGGAACTCGGTTACGCCGACGAATTCGGCTCGCTGCTCGACGCAGCATGGCCGAAGGTCGACGAACAGGCGCTCGAACAGGCCGAAATCGAACTCGTGCTGCAGGTGAACGGCAAGGTGCGCGGTGCGCTCACGGTGTCGAAAGATGCGACACGTGAAGCGATCGAACAGCTCGCCGCTGCGCATGAGGCGGTCGGGAAGTTCAGCGAAGGCAAGGCACCGAAGAAGATCGTCGTGGTGCCGGGCCGTCTCGTGAACGTCGTCGTTTGAAAGCCCACCGAAACATGACAGCAGGCAAGACGCCGCCGCTCATGGCGGCGCTTGTCTGCGTCGCGGAATCTACTGCGAACCAGGAGCCCATGTGACTCGCAGATCGTTATTGACGCTGGTGTGCAGCGTGCTGATGTTGTCCGCCTGCGGCTTCCAGTTGCGCGGCCAGCAGGACTACGCATTCAAACGACTCTTTATCTCCGGCGGTTCGGCAGCGGCCGGCGCGCGGCTCACGCGTATCGTGCAGGGCGGCAGCGACACGGTGGTGGTCACTTCGGTCGCGAATGCCGACGCAACGCTGCAGATCACCGAAGGCCGCGGCCTCAGTACGCTCACGCTGAACTCGCTCGGTGTCGTCGAAGAGTATGCGATGAATCTCTCGATGACCTATACGCTGGTCGGCAAGGACGGCACGGTGCTGATTCCGCCGAGCGTGATCGCGCTAAACCGCGCGATGACTTACAGCGACCAGTTCTCGCAGGCCAAGGCTGCTGAAGCCGACATTCTGTACGCGGACATGGAGAACGACGCGATCGACCAGTTGACGCGCCGTCTGTCGCTGGTGCGTTCGCTGCATCCGGAGCCGGGTCAGCAGGTGCCGGCGGTTGCGCCGCGCGCGCCGTTACCGCCGCCGCCGCTGTGAGCGGTGTGCTGTGTCTTTGTTTAGTGTGCTGTACGTGCTCTTGTACCCGCTCATGTACTCGTTCAACCTCGCCGATCGGTAGCCATGCAACTGCGACTTGACGCGCTCGAAACGCATCTCGCGAAGGGACTCGCCGGACTGTACGTCGTGTATGGCGACGAGCACCTGCTCGCGCAGGAAGCGTGCGACCGGATTCGTGCGACGGCGCGTGCAGCCGGTTTTACCGACCGCTCGGTGTTCACCGTCGAGCGCGGTTTCGACTGGAGTTCGCTGCTTGGCGCGAGTCAATCGATGTCGCTGTTCGGCGACCGTCAACTGGTCGAATTGCGCATTCCATCGGGCAAGCCCGGCAAGGAAGGCGCGGATGCGCTGAAGGCGCTCGCTGCCGCCGTGAATGACGACGTGTTGACGATGATCACGCTGCCGCGATTGGACGCCGCCACGCAAAAGTCTGCATGGTTCACCGCGCTGTCTGAGGCTGGCGTCGCGCTGAAAATCGATCCGGTCGAGCGCGCACAGTTGCCGAATTGGGTCGGTCAGCGACTCGCGGCTCAGGGCCAGCGGGTTGCCGCTGGTGAAGAAGGGCGGCGCGCGTTGGCGTTCATCGCCGAGCGCGTGGAAGGTAACCTGCTGGCAGCGCATCAGGAAATTCAGAAGCTGGGGCTGCTGTATCCGGCCGGTTCGTTGAGTTTTGAACAGATTCAGGACGCTGTGCTGAACGTCGCCCGTTATGACGTTTTCAAGCTGAACGAGGCGATGCTCGCCGGTGACGTTGGCCGTCTGGCGCGCATGCTCGACGGGCTGCGCGGCGAAGGCGAGGCTGCGGTGCTGGTGCTGTGGGCCGTTGTCGAAGAAGTGCGCACGCTATTGCGGATCAAGCGTGGCGTGGCGGCAGGCAAGCCGCTAGCGATGCTGGTGCGTGAGAACCGCGTCTGGGGGCCGCGTGAGCGGCTGATCGGACCGGCGCTGTCGCGCGTCACCGAGGGGGCGCTTGAAAAGGCGCTCGCTTTGGCGGCGCGGCTGGATCGGCAGGTGAAGGGATTGTCCGGCGGCACGCCGGGCAATCATCGCAACGATCCGCCGCCTGATCCGTGGGACGGCTTGTTCGAACTGGCGATGACAGTCGCTTCGCCGGCAAAAGCGGCGCCCGTGCCGCCGCCACGACCTCGCTCTGCGGGTGCCGCACCTGCTCGCAGGCCGGCCTGATCAGGCCCCGCCGGCACGGCTTGTGGCGGCGAGCAAAGCTCCGCCACCCGACTTACAATCGTTTGATCTTTCGCTAATTCTGCCTGTCCGCCGCACCTCGACGTGCGCGGCGCTATGAGACTCACCATGGATATCGACCAGTACATGACCGACCTCGGCCGCCGCGCCCGCCACGCATCGCGTGCGATGGCGCGGGCGTCGACGGCGGCAAAAAACGCCGCGCTCGCGGCTGTTGCTCACGCGATCGAACGCGATGCCGCGTTGCTGAAGGATGCCAATGCGCGTGACGTTGCCCGTGCACGCGAGAAAGGGCTCGACGCCGCGTTCATCGACCGTTTGACGCTGTCGGACAAGGCGCTCGGGACGATGGTCGAAGGCTTGCGGCAAGTCGCCGCGCTGGCCGATCCGATTGGCGAGATCAGCAACCTGAAGTATCGGCCGAGCGGCATTCAGGTCGGTCAGATGCGCGTGCCGCTCGGTGTGATCGGCATCATCTACGAATCGCGCCCGAACGTGACGATCGACGCGGCCGCGCTGTGTCTGAAGTCGGGCAATGCGACGATCCTGCGCGGCGGGTCGGAAGCGCTGGAGTGCAACACGGCGTTGGCAAAGCTGATCGGTGAAGGGCTGGAAGCCGCCGGTTTGCCGCAGGACGCGGTGCAAGTCGTGGCCACGTCCGATCGCGCCGCGGTTGGCAAGCTGATCACGATGACCGAATACGTCGACGTAATCGTGCCGCGCGGCGGCAAGAGCCTGATCGAGCGGCTGATGAACGAAGCGCGCGTGCCGATGATCAAGCACCTCGACGGCATCTGCCATGTTTATGTCGACGATCGCGCCGACGTGGCGAAGGCGTTGACCGTCTGCGATAACGCGAAGACGCACCGCTACGGCACCTGCAACACGATGGAAACGCTGCTGGTGGCGCGCGGCATTGCGGCTGAGGTGCTGCCGCCTTTGGGCAAGCTGTATCGCGACAAGGAAGTCGAACTACGCGTGGACGCGGCAGCGCGCGCGGTGTTGTCGGATGCAGGCGTGGGCCCGCTCGTCGATGCCACCGAAGAAGACTGGCGCACCGAATATCTCGCGCCGGTGCTGGCGATCAAGGTGGTGGACGACCTCGATGCGGCCATCGACCACATCAATACCTACAGCTCGCAACACACCGACGCGATCGTCACCGAAGACCATGACCGCGCGATGCGTTTCCTGCGCGAAGTCGACTCGGCAAGCGTGATGGTCAACGCGTCGACGCGCTTTGCCGACGGCTTCGAATTTGGTTTGGGCGCGGAGATCGGCATCTCGAACGACAAGCTGCATGCGCGTGGGCCGGTGGGGCTGGAAGGGCTGACGTCGCTGAAATACATTGTGCTGGGGCACGGCGAAGGCCGGCAATAACGGTTCGCTGCCGGCGCGCTGTTGTCATCCTTGGGATGGCGCATGCTTTCCGTTCAGTGCGCGGGTAGCCCCTGTTCATTTCCACGCTGACAAGCAGTACGAGGACCGCTGATGCTTTGGGTAAAGACGTTTCACATCGTTCTGATTGCTTCCTGGTTTGCCGGCCTGTTCTATCTGCCGCGCATCTTCGTCAATCTGGCGATGGAGACGGAGCCCGCCGCCACGGCGCGCCTTCTGACGATGGCGCGCAAGCTGTTCCGCTTCATGACGTTTATCGCGGTGCCGGCGCTCGCTTGCGGTCTGTGGCTGTGGCTCGCGGTCGGCATCGGACGTGGGCAGGGCTGGATTCACGCGAAGGTCGGTGTGGTGGTGTTGCTGATCATTTACCACGCGTATTGCGGCGTGCTGTTGCGGACATTCGAGCGTGGCGAGAATCGCCGCTCGGATAAGTGGTATCGGATGTTTAATGAACTGCCCGTGCTGGGGATGCTGGCGGCAGTGGCGTTGGTAGTTATTAAGCCGTTTTGATAAATAGGAATTCTCCTATTTATTTTTGTCGATCAAATTTTTATCCGCCCGCGCGGTGTTTAAAATCGTGCTGGATGCGATTCAATAATCGAATGTTGAGTGGTTGGCATTCGTCAAGAAGTGTTGATTTAATCTGGCTGTCTCTACGCCAACCTCGTCCAGTCAAAGTGCTCCCATAGTAGGTGATTCGTTCAGATTTTTCTTGATCTGAACGTGACGTTGCTCGTGCGCTTGCGCTGAATCCTTCCGTGTGTCCGTTATCCGCAAGCCATACGCAGTAGGCTGTTTGCTGCCCGCGAGTCCTATTTTTGTCAATCTGTCGTTGTGCATTCTTATTGTTCCATAGGATTTAAGAACTGTCCTATTAATTTGAGAATTGCCCGGTCATATAGTGGTTCCATTCCAGAGGGATTAATGGGATGGTCAAAAAAAGCCAATTGCGACGACCCTGTTTTAATCCTTTTGCTACTCAGTGACGCGCGCAGGACTTCGGTAAGACACCTCCCGCGACATCAAAACCCATAACTGATATTCAGAAGGATCAAATCATGAACAAGTCGTACAAGAGTGTATGGAATGAAATCACTGGGACGTATGTGGCCGCTTCCGAGCTGGCGAAGGGCCGCGGCAAGTCGAGCCGGAAGACGGCGCTGGTAACAGCACTGCTGGCGATTGGAGTGTCGATGGATGCCATTGCGGGCGGTTTGGATGGCGGCAGCGCCACCGGTGCCGCTGCCGAGGCAATCGGAACGGGCGCGAAAGCCAGTGCAACGAACGCAGTCGCTGTGGGCCAAGGCGCCAACGCAACCGCCGCGAATTCAATTTACATCGGCGGAAACACGGATGGCTCGGGTAAGGCAGCGGCAATAGATTCGGTTGCTATCGGCACCAACACGGTAGTCGACGACAACTCGACTGCCGGAATAGCCCTCGGCCGCCTGGCCAGCGTAACCAATGCGCAAAACGGCATAGCCATTGGTAACGCCTCCTCTGTCACCGCGGCCAACGCCGTCGCATTGGGTGCGAACTCGACGGCTCGGTGGCGAACGCGGTGTCGTATGACAGCGCGGCGCACAACCAGGTGACGTTGGGCGGTTCGGCCAGCGCGCCGAAGGTGAAGCTGACCAATTTGCAGGACGGTGAACTGTCGGCGACGAGTTCAGACGCGGTGACTGGCGCGCAGTTGTGGAATACCAACCAGCAAGTCGCTAACCTGAACCAGGCGGTGCAGAACCAGCAGTCGACCGGCAGCAGCGCGCTGGCGATCGACACATCTGGCGCTCCGGCCGCTACGGCGACCGGCAGTGGCGCGATTGCGATGGGCGGCGGCGCTCAGGCAAGTGGCGACAACTCGGTGGCACTCGGCGCAGGCTCGGTGGCAGATCAGGCGAACACCGTATCGGTGGGTTCGCCGGGCAACGAGCGCCGTATCACGAACGTCGCTGACGGCCAAGGCCCGACGGACGCCGTGAACATGCGTCAGTTCCAGCAGGGTCTGGGCTCGGTCGCACGTAACGCTTACAGCGGTGTTGCAGCCGCTACCGCGTTGACGATGATTCCGGAAGTCGATCCGGGCAAGACGCTGGCGGTCGGTATTGCCGGGGGCAACTACAAGGGCTATCAGGCCGTGGCACTGGGCGCGTCGGCGCGTATTACCGCGAACCTGAAGGTCAAGATCGGTGCAGGGATCAGCGCGGCGGATACGACCTACGGGGCAGGTGCATCGTATCAGTGGTAAGCGTTGGGTGATGGTCGCGAAAAGCGCTGCGGTTTGGGTGTTTTTCGTGAACCGGTCTTAGGTAGGTAGTAAAAAGGCGGGCTCTCTTCGGGGAGCCCGCCTTTTTTGCGCCTCTGCACATCGGTGCCTGCCAAGCGCGTTTGCATCGCGCGCCGCTCGCAAGGTGATCAGCCGCGGACGTCCTGCCTCGCTCTGGCCCGCGCCCGCTAGCGCCGGTGTCGTGCCGAACGGATCAACGCCTTCACTGACCCGGCCTTCGGGAGCGCGCCGCGCGGGCAAGGGGCTAGCGTCGCTTCGATGCCCACGGCATCCGTCTCGCCAGCACAGCCAGCGGATGACGAAGATCAATCATCGCGTCCAGCCGGTTACGGAAAAATCGTCGGTGCTCGTGACAGCGAACTCGAACTCCCAGAAAGAAAATCAGGTCCATTTTATTTCCGCGAGTTCGCCCCCTCGTTCCAGGCAGACCTTTAACAGTCCCGTGATCCGCCTCTTCTGAAGAGGTCGACTATTGAGTGACGTTTTTCTTATGTGCTCTTACTCCAATCAGTCCAGTTTAAGAATGCTCCGATTCGAAATCTGACATACAAATCTTACTCTGCTGTCAGATCGGGTGGAATAACGAAATGGTCCATGAATTTCCATAGCGGTGACCATGTTTCGATCCCCCGTTACTGGTTGGTGTGTTCGAAAATCCTGCAACACGCCATTTTCTAATGCAGAACCGGATATGCTGTCCGGAGGGATAAATTCATGAGTAAGTCGCATAAAAACGTATCGAATAAGGCAACGGGCGCCCAAGTGGCGGTATCCGAGTCGACCCGGCCATCTGGGGAAAAGTCGCGCAAAGTTGGCGGATCTACGCGTGCAGCTTCAACCGTCTCCAGGCTAGTCGGCGCAGGCGCCGCAGCGGCTTTCCTTTCTGGAGGCGCGTTTGCGGCCGAGGTATGCGCGACGGGCGGCGATGGAAAAGACGCGGTGTCGTTCGGAGGAGGAGCAACGGTGGCGGTTGTCAGCGGTTGTGCCAACAACGCCTATCTTCCCGCAGGTCACGATATTGCGGAGCTCGAGGCGGGCGGGTCGGTGGTTTACGCCGACGACACGACGAATACGGTTAACTTCCGCGCAGGCTCTGATGGGCAGATCGTTTCGATCAATTCGGACGGCGTTATCCAGAACGTCGGGGCAGGTGCCGTGAACAGCACGAGTAAGGATGCGGTGAACGGCTCGGAGCTGTATGCGAACGCTGCCAGCACAGCAGCGGCACTCGGCGGTGGCGCGAAGGTTGCTGCAGACGGCACGATTTCGGCGCCAACGTATAGTGTCGATGGCAAGACCGTGAACAACGTCGGCGACGCGATCTCGAACCTCGACGGTCGCGTGGCAAAGAATACGACGGACATCGAAAAGAACACGACGGAAATCGAAAAGAACACAGCGGACATCGCGGACTTGAACAACACGGTCGTCAAGTACGACTCCTTGGAACATGATCGGGTGACGCTGGGCGGTTCGGCTAACGCGCAGGCGGTGAAACTGAGCAATCTGCAGGACGGCGAATTGTCGGCGACCAGCACTGACGCGGTGACCGGCGCCCAGTTGTCGAGTACCAATCAGAACCTGGCCGATTTGACTCAATCGGTAAAGTCGGCCATGTCGGTAAGCACGGCGGGCCTGCCTGCGCCCACATCGTCGGGCACCAATGCAGTCGCGTTCGGCGGTGGAGCGCAAGCAAGCGGTGATAATTCGGTGGCCATCGGTGCGGGGTCGGTGGCCGATCAGGCGAACACCTTCTCTGTGGGTTCGCAAGGCAACGAGCGCCGTATCGTGAACGTGGCGAATGGTACGCAAGGGACCGACGCGGTGAACGTGAACCAGTTGAACGAGGCGAAGACGCAGGCGAAGAACTACACCGACAAAATCGCGAAGAACGCGTATGCCGGCGTAGCTGCGGCGATGGCCATGCCCAACATGACGCCCTCAGGTCCCGGCAAGACGGTCGTTGCGGCGGGTGGTGGCACGTATAAGGGCGCATCGGCAGGAGCGGTGGGCGTCACCTATCGCTCGCAAACGGGCCACTGGCTCGCGAACGGTGCGGTCTCCGTGACGTCGACGGGCGATGCGGGCGCGCGCGCTCAGGTTGGCTACGAGTTCTGATCGACGGTTTTCGATAGCGTACGGTAGTTGAACGGAAATCCCCGGTAGCCGGAAGGCTGGCGGGGATTTTTGCTGTTCGCCCAGCATGGACGCACTCTTACCGCCATGATCTCGTTGCTTTTATCGTTATGAGCGTGGATCGATCCTTCGGCGGTTGATCACTTCCTTCGCCTGCGCCAGCTTCTCAACCAGTTCCGGTCCGCGGCTCAACGCCACCCCCACCGCCAGAATGTCGCCGATCGCCAGATGCGACACGCGCGAGGTCATCGGCGAAAAAATATCTGTGTCTTCATCGACGTTCGCAAACAGCCCTACCGTCGCGAGCCGCGCGAGCGGCGAATTACCGTGTGTGATCGCGATTACCTTCGCGCCGCTTGCCAACGCCGATTTCGCCGCGTCAACGATATCGCGCGTACGTCCGGTATTCGAAATCGCCACGACCACATCGCCCTCACCCAGCAGCGTTGCCGACATCAGAAACGTATGCGGATCCGAATACGCGACGCTCGGCATACCCAAGCGAAAAAACTTGTGTTGCACATCCAGCGCAGCAATGCCCGAGCCTCCCGCGCCGTAAAACTCGATGCGCCGCGCCTGCGCCAGCAGCGCGATCGCCGCGGCCACGCTGTCCGATGACAGATTGTTGCGCACCTGGATCAGCGCGCCAATAGTCCGGTCGAGTACCTTCGCGGCGACGCCCGGCGTCGGCTCGTCCGGCCGCACGTCGCGATAGACGACGGGCACTTCCGCGGCGATGCCTTGCGCCAGCCGGATCTTGAACTCGCGAAAGCCCGAAAACCCTAGCGCGTGACAAAACCGCGCGATGGTCGGCTGGCTGACACCCGCGCGCGCGGCCACCTCGGTCATCGAGAGATCGAGCACCTCGCGCGGCGCTTCGATCACGTAATCGGCCAGCTTGCGTTCGGACGGACGCAACTGGTCGCGCATCTCTTCCACCTGGGACAGCATCATCGGAAAACTCGCACTATGCTGAAGAATGCGTGGACTATATCTGATTGCAGAAAAAGGTACAAAAACTACATATCGGGCAGTAGGTATATTCCCTGGGTTTTGCCCTATACGTGGCCAAGGTAAAGCCAGTAAGGCGTTCAGGCTATTCAAAAATGTCGCGGCGCAACAGGAGTCGTGATTGCGATCGTGTAGTTTTTCTACTAACATTGCGACGTCGACTGTTTCGACATCCCCGCGATACCTGCCTGGCATAGTGCGTCTACGCCTCACGCCAGCGACGAAGGAGCTCCGATGGTTTCCCCGCATTCGCAATTGTTGAAGGTCACGCAACGCGTGGTCGAGCGCAGCAAGCCCACTCGCGAGGCGTATCTGGCCCGTATCGAGCACGCCCAGGGCAAATTCCCTGCACGCGGCGCGCTCTCGTGCGCCAATCTGGCTCACGGCTTTGCTGGTCTTGAAGGCCACGACAAGCTCGTCATCAAGCAGATTCGCCAGCCGAACATCGGCATCGTGTCCTCGTATAACGAAATGCTGTCGGCGCACGCGCCGTACAAAAACTACCCGGACATCATCAAGGAAGCTGCGCGTGAAAACGGCGGCGTCGCGCAATTTGCCGGCGGCGTGCCGGCCATGTGCGACGGCGTCACGCAAGGCAATGCGGGCATGGAACTGTCGCTGTTCTCGCGTGAAGTGATTGCGATGAGCACGGCGGTTGCCCTCACGCACAACATGTTCGACGCAGCGCTGTGCCTCGGCATCTGCGACAAGATCGTGCCGGGCCTGCTGATCGGTGCACTGCAATTCGGCCATCTGCCGACGATTTTCGTGCCGGCCGGCCCGATGGGCAGCGGCCTGTCAAACGACGACAAAGCCAAGACGCGTCAGCTTTTCGCCACTGGCCAGTGCGGCCGCGACGCGCTGCTCGAAGCAGAAGCCGCCGCGTATCACAGCCACGGCACCTGCACGTTCTACGGCACGGCAAACAGCAACCAGATGCTGATGGAAGTGATGGGCCTGCATCTGCCGAGTTCGGCGTTTGTGCACCCGCATACGCCGCTGCGCGACGCATTGACCGCGCAAGCCGCGCGCCGCGTGCTCGACTTGACGGTGGATCGCGGCAACTACATGCCGATCGGCCACGTGGTCGACGAGAAAGCCATCGTCAACGGCATCGTCGCTTTGCTGGCAACGGGCGGTTCGACCAATCACACGCTGCACCTCGTCGCGATCGCGCGCGCGGCCGGCATCGTGATCGACTGGGACGACTTCGACACGCTGTCGCAAGCCGTGCCGCTGCTCGCCAAGATTTACCCGAACGGTAAGGCCGACGTGAACCACTTCCACGCTGCGGGCGGTGTCGCGTTCCTGGTCCGCAATCTGCTGGAAGGCGGCTTGCTCCATGAAGACGTGAACACAGTCGCCGGCAAGGGTCTCCATCACTACACCGAAGAACCGAAGCTGCTCGACGGCAAGCTGCAATGGGTGCCGGGCACGGAAAAGAGCGAAGACACGGCGGTGCTGCGCGGTATCAAGGAACCGTTCCAGCCGGATGGCGGCTTGCGTCTGATGCAGGGCAAACTTGGCCGCGGCGTGATCAAGATTTCGGCCGTCGCAGCGCAGCATCGCAAGGTGAAGGCGCCCGCGATCGTGTTCGATTCGCAGGAAGCCGTGCAGGCCGCGTTCGACAACGGCGAGCTCAAGCGTGATTTCATTGCCGTGGTGCGCTTCCAGGGCGCCCGCGCAAATGGCATGCCCGAATTGCATCGTTTGACGCCGTTGCTCGGTGTGTTGCAGGATCAAGGTTTCCACGTTGCACTGGTCACCGACGGGCGTATGTCCGGCGCGTCGGGCAAAGTGCCGGCGGTGATTCACCTGTCGCCGGAAGCATTGCTGCAAGGCCCGATCGGCAAAGTCCGCACCGGCGACATGCTGGTGATCGATGCAGACGCAGGCGTGCTCGACATCGAAATCGATGCAGCCGAATGGGCGGCGCGGCCGGAAGCATTGCCGCAGCATCAGGCGGAAAACGAAGTCGGCTTCGGCCGCGAACTGTTCGGCGTGTTCCGTGCGGCGGCAGCGCCGGCGGAGCAGGGCGCCTCGGTGTTCGGTCCGATGGTGGGCGAACGCGGCGCGCAGCACGGCGAACACAAGAAAGCACACACAAGCACCACTCAAGCCAGCCACGAGCTGCAGAAACAAGGAGTCTGACTATGACGGCGAAAACAGTAAGCGATATCGTGCGCCTCGGCCCGGTGATTCCGGTGCTCGCGTTCGACTCGGTCGAACAGGGCGAAAACGTGTCGCGCGCGCTGCATGCGGGCGGCGTGAAGGTGCTCGAAATCACGCTGCGCACGGCTGCGGGACTCGGAGCGATCGAACGCGCGAGCCAGCTGTCCGAAGACATCGTGGTCGGGGTCGGCACGATCACGAAGCCCGAGCATTGTTTTCAGGCGAAGAAAGCGGGCGCGCAATTCGGCGTGTCGCCAGGTCTCACGAAAGACATGCACAAGGCCGCGCAAGATGCGGGTTTGCCGCTGCTGCCGGGTGTCATGACGCCGAGCGACATTATCGCGGCGCTCGAACTCGGCTACGAAATCGTCAAGTTCTTCCCGGCGCAGCAAGCCGGCGGTATCCCGATGCTGCAGGCGTTTTACGGCCCGTTCCCGACGCTGAAATTCTGTCCGACCGGTGGCATCACGGCCGAAAGCGCCATCAATTTCCTCGCACAACCGAATGTGGTGTGTGTGGGCGGATCGTGGTTGACGCCGAAGGCTGCACTTGCCGCGCAAAACTGGGACGAAGTCACGCGTCTCGCACGTGCCGCCAGCGAGCTGGCCGCGCCTGCACATTGAGTTGAAACGGCGCGTACTTTAGGCCGGTAACCAGGCCCTACACAAAGGAGCCTCGTCGAAACAGCCTGTCAGGCTGTCGCGCCGAGGCTCCTTTGCGATATGCGCGCCGGATTCGCGCGCTTTTAGAGACAACAAACAGTAAAATTCAGCGTCCGCGCGGCTTGCCGGGTTTTCAGGCACCGCTTGAGGTCGCCGTGAGACAGGTGCCAGCTGTGTTCCGCACCAACAATCAATAACGCAAAGGAGGAGCTTCATGGAAGCTGTCCACGGCAGCACGCTGCTGGTCTTCGCGGTGATCGCCATCGCACTTCTGATCCTGCTGATCACCCGTTACAAGGTTTACCCGTTCCTCGTCCTGATCATCGTTTCGCTGCTGCTGGGTCTTGTATCCGGCATGCCGATCGGCACGATCGTCAAATCGTTCGAAACCGGCAACGGCAATACGCTCGGCCACATCGCGGTCGTGGTCGGCCTCGGCACCATGCTCGGCAAGATGATGGCCGAATCCGGCGGCGCGGAGCGCGTCGCCACCACGCTGATCGAGTGGTTCGGTGAGAAGAACATCCATTGGGCGATGATGGTCGTAGCGATCATCGTCGGCTTGCCGGTGTTTTTCGAAGTCGGTTTCGTGCTGCTGATTCCGATCGCGTTCAACGTCGCCAAACGTACCAACAAGTCGTTGCTGCTGGTCGGCTTGCCGATGGTCGCGGGTCTGTCCGTCGTGCACGGTCTGATTCCGCCGCACCCGGCAGCGATGCTCGCGGTGCAGGCGTATCACGCCGACATCGGCAAGACGATTGCGTACGGTCTGATCGTGGGCGTGCCGACGGCGATCGTCGCCGGCCCGCTGTTCGCGCTGCTGATCAGCCGTTACATCAAGCTGCCGGAGAACAATCCGCTCGCCGCGCAATTCCTCGGCCATGGTGATGACGCGCAAAATAACGCGAAAAGCGCGGCGCCGAAGCGCGAATTGCCGAGCTTCGGTGTCACGTTGTTCACGATCCTCTTGCCGGTAATTCTGATGCTGATCGGCAGTTGGGCCGACCTCGTCTCCACGCCGAAGACTTTGCCGAACGATCTGCTGCACTTCGTGGGCAATTCGGACGTAGCATTGTTGATCGCCGTGCTGGTTAGCTTCTGGACCTTCGGTGCGAGCCGCGGCTTCAGTCGTGAACAGATCCAGAAGTTCTGTGGCGAATGTCTCGCACCGATCGCGGGTATCACGCTGATCGTCGGCGCGGGCGGTGGTTTTGGGCGCGTGCTGATGGATAGCGGCATTTCGAAGGAAATCGTCACCGTTGCGACGGCCATGCATCTGTCGCCACTGCTGTTCGGCTGGCTGGTGGCCGCGCTGATTCGTCTGGCCACGGGTTCGGCGACGGTTGCCATGACCACCGCATGCGGCATCGTCGCGCCGATCACGGCCGCCAGCGGCGTGCAGGTCACGCCGGAATTGCTGGTGCTCGCCACCGGTTCGGGTTCGCTGATTTTCTCGCACGTCAACGACGGCGGTTTCTGGCTGATCAAGGAATACTTCGGTATGACGGTGGGGCAGACCTTCAAGACATGGTCGCTCCTCGAAACCATCATTTCGCTGATGGGCTTGGGTTTGACTTTCGCGCTCGCGACGGTCGTGTAAGGAGTTTTTGATGATTTTGATCGCAATGGGCGTGTCGGGCGCCGGCAAGACGAAGATTGGCGAAATGCTGGCGGAACGCCTGCACTGCGCGTTCACCGACGGCGACGCGTTTCACAGCGCCGCCAACAAGGAGAAAATGCACCACGGCATTCCGCTTACGGACGAAGACCGTTGGCCGTGGTTGCAAACCATCCGTGCGGCGATCGAGGAAAAGCAGAGGGCGGGCGAGAAGGCGGTGTTCACGTGTTCGTCGCTGAAACGCTCGTACCGCGATGTTCTGCGCGGCGGTAGCAGCGGCGATAAGGACGTGTGCTTCGTCTATCTGAAGGGTTCGTTCGAGGTGCTGCGCGGGCGGTTGACCACGCGCACCGGTCACTTCTTCGATCCGTCGCTGTTGCAAAGCCAGCTCGATACGCTCGAAGAGCCGGGCCCGGATGAGGCGATCACGGTGAGCATCGAATTGTCGCCGGAAGAGATCGTCGAAGAGGTGTTGAAGCAGATGACTTCGCGCTGAGGCTTTAGGCTTACTGACGTCGCAGGATGAAAAAAAGGCGCTCACGTTTGTGAGCGCCTTTTTTATGGTCGAAGCTGCGAGGTAATGACTCGGCCTTAAGCGATCCGCTTCGCCAGTTCGACTGCCTTGCCGATATACGAACCCGGCGTCATGGCAAGCAAACGGTCCTTCGCATCTTGCGGAATCGCGAGACCGGTCACGAACGTTTGCAGCGCTTCACGCGTGATGCCCTTGCCGCGCGTCAGTTCCTTCAACTGCTCATACGGGTTTTCGATGCCGTAACGGCGCATCACCGTTTGCACCGGTTCGGCCAGCACTTCCCAGCAGTTGTCGAGGTCTTCGTTCAGACGCTGTGCATTCACTTCGAGCTTGTCCAGACCGCGAATCAGCGAGTCGTATGCGAGCAGCGAGTAGCCGAACGCAACGCCCATGTTGCGCAGCACCGTCGAGTCGGTCAGGTCACGCTGCCAGCGCGAAATCGGCAGCTTGTCGGCGAGGTGGCGCAGGGTGGCGTTGGCGAGACCCAGATTACCTTCCGAGTTCTCGAAGTCGATCGGATTGACCTTGTGCGGCATCGTCGACGATCCGATTTCGCCGGCCTTCGTGCGTTGCTTGAAGTAGCCGACCGAGATGTAGCCCCACACGTCGCGGTCCAGATCCAGCAGGATCGTATTGGCGCGCGATACGGCGTCGAACAGTTCGGCCATGTAGTCGTGCGGTTCGATCTGGATCGTGTACGGATTGAACGTGAGCTTCAGGCGCTGTTCGACGACTTCGCGCGAGAACGCTTCCCAGTCGAATTCCGGATATGCGGACAGGTGCGCATTGAAGTTGCCGACCGCGCCGTTCATCTTGCCCAGCAGTTCGACCTTGGCGATACGATCGATCGCGCGTTCCAGACGTGCGGCGACGTTGGCGATTTCCTTGCCGAGCGTGGTCGGGCTGGCCGGCTGGCCGTGCGTGCGCGACAGCATCGGCTGTTCGGCTTGCGCGTGAGCCAGCGCAACGAGGCGCTGATGCACCGAGCGCAGTGCCGGCAGAATCACGTGTTCACGTGCGCCGGCGAGCATCAGGCCGTGCGAGGTGTTGTTGATGTCTTCTGAGGTGCACGCGAAGTGAATGAACTCGCTCGCGCGTTCCAGTTCTTCCTGACCCTTGACCGATTCCTTCAGCCAGTACTCGACCGCTTTCACGTCGTGATTCGTCACACGTTCGATATCCTTGATGCGCGCGGCGTCGTGCGCGGTGAAGCGCTCGGCCAGTTGCAGCAGGAATTGTTCGGCGGCTTCGGAAAAGCGCGGCACTTCGGCGAAACCGGCGTGCGAGAGCGCGATCAGCCAGTGAATTTCAACCGTCACGCGATTGCGCATGAAAGCGGCTTCCGAAAGCCAGTCGCGCAGGGCTTCGGTCTTCGAGGCGTAACGGCCGTCGAGCGGGGAGAGCGCGTTCAGCGCGAACAGGGTGTCGGGGCGGGTGTCGGACATGATGGGGGCCGGAGTCAAAGCGAGCGCTCAGCGAGCGGATCGGGAACGGAGGGAACCGCGAATTTTACCACTCAACCCGGCGGCACCACCCCGCGCCGCTAGAATGCTGACTTCCTCCCTCCCGCTGGTAGCAGGCCCCGCATGGAACTGAAATGGCTCGAAGACTTCGTTTCGCTGGCGGAAACGCGTAGTTTCAGCCGCTCGGCCGAATCTCGTCACGTCACGCAGCCAGCATTTTCGCGGCGGATTCAGGCGCTGGAAGCGTGGCTGGGCACGGAACTGATCGATCGTTCGGTTTACCCGACGCGGCTGACGGCAGCAGGCCAGGTGTTCTACGAGCAGGCGCTCGCGATGCTGTCGCAGTTCCACGAGGCGCGTGCCTTGCTGCGCGGGCACACGGCGACGCCGCAGGCCACCATCGAGTTCGCGGTACCGCACACGCTGTCGCTCACGTACTTCCCGCGCTGGCTGCAGCGCATCGAAGCGCAAATGGGTCCGATCCATACCCGGCTGCGGGCGTTGAACGTGCACGACGCGGCTCTGGCGCTGGTGGAAGGCGGCTGCGATCTGATGATGGCCTATCACCATCCGAGCCATCCAATCGCGCTCGATCCGGCGCGCTACGACATGCTCACGCTCGGCAACGAGCCGATCAGCCCGTTCTCCGCGCCGGGCCGCGCCGGCCGGGCGCGTCATACGTTGCCGGGCACCCCCGAGGCGCCCACGCCCTATCTGTCCTACACGCCGAACGCGTACCTGGGCCGCATGACCGAGGTGATCCTCGCCAACGCGCCGGAGCGTCTGTATCTCGACCGGTTGTACGAAACCGACATGGCCGAGGGGCTCAAGGCCATGGCGCTGGCCGGCCACGGCATCGCCTTCCTGCCGCACAGCGCGGTGGAAGACGCGATTGCGGACGGCAAGCTGATCCGCCTCGATCGCGCAACGCGTGGCACACCCGAGGGGCAGCTCACGCTGACCATGGAGATTCGCCTCTATCGCGACAAGCTGGCCGCGAAAGGCGACGACGCGCGGCAGATACTCGTGCGGCAGTTGTGGGACGTGGTATCGGAGGAGTTGGCGCAAGGCGCAGGCGCTGCCTGAAAACCTGCGTCCCCACGACGCGAATTTGCAGCTTCTTAACGGTTATGCAAAAAAAACATAATCGGATAATGAAACGGCATTGGATTTCAAAACGGCGTTTTTCGACAATGCTGTCACTCGATCAACGCCGGAGCGTTCATGTCATCCCAGCAACAAGCAGCACAATCCGCGTCAACGTTGCAGTCTGTTCCTTCCTACCTGAATAAAGACGACCTCGGCCCGTGGGGCAACTACCTGCGTCAGGTCGACCGCGTCGCGCCGTACCTCGGCTCGCTGTCCCGCTGGCTCGAAACCCTGAAGCGCCCGAAGCGCATTCTGATCGTCGATGTGCCTATCGAACTCGATAACGGCACGGTCGCGCACTTCGAAGGCTATCGCGTGCAGCACAACGTGTCGCGCGGTCCGGGTAAGGGCGGTGTGCGATATCACCAGGACGTGACGCTTTCGGAAGTGATGGCGCTGTCGGCGTGGATGTCGGTGAAGAATGCTGCTGTGAACGTGCCGTACGGCGGTGCGAAGGGTGGTATCCGTGTCGATCCGCGTACGCTGTCGCGTGGCGAGCTGGAGCGCGTGACGCGCCGCTACACGAGTGAAATCGGCATCATCATCGGACCGAATACCGACATCCCCGCGCCGGACGTGAACACGAACGAGCAGATCATGGCGTGGATGATGGACACGTACTCGATGAACCAGGGCCAAACGGCTACGGGCGTCGTGACGGGCAAGCCGATCGCGCTGGGTGGTTCGCTGGGCCGCCGTGAAGCGACGGGCCGTGGCGTGTTCGTGGTGGCTTCCGAAGCTGCACGCCGTATCGGTGTCGACATCGAAGGCGCGCGGATTGCCGTTCAGGGTTTCGGTAACGTGGGCGGTATCGCCGCACGTCTGTTCCAGGAAGCGGGCTCGAAGCTGGTCGCAGTGCAGGATCACACCGGCTCGCTGTACAAGTCGACTGGTATCGATGCTGTTGCGCTGGCGGATTACGTGGCGAAGAACGGCGGCGTGGGCGGTTTCCCGGAAGCCGATGCAGTCACGAACGAAGAATTCTGGACGGTCGAATCGGACATCCTGATTCCGGCCGCGCTGGAAAACCAGATCACCGAAAAGAACGCCGGCAAGATCAAGACGAAGATCGTCGTGGAAGGCGCCAACGGCCCGACCACCACGGCAGCGGACGACATTTTGCACGACCGTGGCATTCTCGTGATTCCGGACGTGGTGGCCAACGCCGGTGGCGTGACGGTGTCGTACTTCGAGTGGGTGCAGGACTTCTCGAGCTTCTTCTGGACGGAAGACGAGATCAACCAGCGTCTCGAGCGCGTGATGCGCGAAGCATTTGCCGCAGTGTGGCAAGTGTCGAGCGAACAGAAGGTCTCCGTGCGGACCGCGGCGTTTATCGTCGCGTGTAAGCGGATACTGGAAGCGCGCGAATTGCGCGGCCTGTATCCCTGATCGACTGGCATGACACGGCGGCCCGCCACCTCGCGGGCCGCTGCGAATCCTTGCTTTGACGTGGTCCACAAGACCGCGTGTTTCCCCCGGCGGGCGGCATCCTATCGATGCCGCCCGCCTTTGCGTGTCCGCCGCGTTTGAATTGACGGGTTAAGCTGCTGTAATCCCGCCGCGGCGCGCGTGCGCAACAAACATGGTTTATAGCCATACTTTCAGAATAATTACTTTGCTAAACTGGCGCCGGTTCTTGCCAAGGAGATCACAAATGAAGGTTAAAAAAGCTGCGCTGCTGCTCGCGACTCTCGGACTGTTTACGGTTGGCGCGCATGCGCAAGACGCTGGTACGCTGAAAAAGATCAAGGACACGGGCGTCATTTCGCTGGGTCACCGCGAATCGTCGATCCCGTTTTCGTATTACGACGACAAGCAGAATGTCATCGGCTACTCGCAGGAATTCGCGCTGAAGGTGGTGGATGCGGTCAAGGCAAAGCTGAATATGCCTAACCTGAAGGTCAAGCTCACCCCGGTCACGTCGCAGAACCGTATTCCGCTGGTGCAAAACGGCACCGTCGACATGGAATGCGGCTCCACCACGAATAACACCGAGCGCCAGCAACAGGCTGCGTTCTCGAACACGATCTTCGTGATCGGCACGCGCCTGATGACCAAGAAAGACTCCGGCATCAAGGACTTCGCTGACCTGAAGGGCAAGACGGTCGTCACGACCGCCGGCACCACCTCTGAGCGCCTGCTTCGCAAGATGAATCAGGACAAGAGCATGGGCATGAACATCATCAGCGCGAAGGACCACGGCGAGTCGTTCCTGACGCTCTCCACCGGCCGTGCTGCCGCGTTCATGATGGACGACGCGCTGCTGGCAGGCGAACGCGCCAAGTCGAACAACCCGGGCGATTTCGTGATCGTTGGCACGCCGCAATCGCATGAAGCGTACGGCTGCATGATTCGCAAGAACGATCCGGAATTCAAGAAGGTCGTCGACGACGCGATCGCGAAGGTCGAAACCTCGGGCGAAGCCGACCAGATCTACAAGAAGTGGTTCGAATCGCCGATTCCGCCGAAGGGCCTGAACCTGGCCTTCCCGGAAAGCGACGACATCAAGGCGCTCTACAAGAGCCCGAATGACAAGGCAATCGATTAAACCTTAGCTGTTTTTTTGAAACGCTGAACGAAACGGAAGGGGCCACGCGCTTCTTCCGTTTCTTTTTGCTGGAGTCTTGGTCATGTCATATCACTGGAACTGGGGCATTCTGCTGAGTCCGGTCTCCACCGGCGAGCCGACCACCTATCTGGGCTGGCTGCTGTCCGGCTTCTGGGTGACGATCACCGTGTCGCTGTCGGCATGGGTGATCGCGCTGATTGTCGGTTCGTTGTTCGGTGTGCTGCGCACGGTGCCGAACAAATGGGCATCGGGTATCGGCACGCTCTATGTCGCGATCTTCCGCAACATCCCGCTGATCGTGCAGTTCTTTATCTGGTATCTGGTGATACCGGAGTTGCTGCCCGTGTCGATGGGGAACTGGTACAAACAACTGCCGCCGAGCGCGCAGTTCTTCTCATCGTCTATTTTGTGCCTCGGGCTCTTTACCGCCGCGCGCGTGTGCGAGCAGGTGCGCTCGGGTATCAACGCATTGCCGCGCGGCCAGCGTGCCGCGGGTCTGGCAATGGGTTTTACGCAATGGCAGACGTATCGCTACGTGCTGTTGCCGGTTGCGTACCGGATCATCGTGCCGCCGCTCACGTCCGAGTTTCTGAACATCTTCAAGAACTCGGCGGTTGCGTCGACCATCGGTCTGCTGGATCTGTCAGCCCAGGCGCGCCAACTGGTCGACTACACGTCGCAGACGTATGAGTCGTTCATCGCGGTCACGCTAGCCTATGTGCTGATCAATCTGGTCGTGATGCAACTGATGCGCTGGGTCGAAGCCAAGACCCGGTTGCCCGGCTATATCGGAGGTAAGTGATGCATCATTTCGACTGGAGCGGTATTCCGGGCGCACTGCCTACGCTGTGGATCGGCGCTATCGTCACCATCAAGATCACGCTGATTGCGATTGTGATCGGCATTGTCTGGGGCACTCTTCTCGCGATCATGCGGCTTTCGCCGATCAAGCCGTTCGAATGGTTCGCCAAGGCCTACGTGACGGTGTTCCGTTCGATCCCGCTGGTGATGGTGCTGCTGTGGTTCTTCCTGATCGTGCCGCAGGTGCTGCAGAACGTGCTGGGTTTGTCGCCGGATATCGACATCCGGCTGGCTTCGGCGATGGTCGCTTTCTCACTGTTCGAGGCGGCGTACTATTCGGAGATCATCCGCGCTGGCATTCAGGCGGTGCCGCGTGGGCAGGTCAATGCCGCGTTTGCGCTCGGCATGAGCTACCCGCAGGCGATGCGCCTCATCGTGCTGCCGCAGGCGTTCCGCGCGATGGTGCCGCTGCTGCTCACCCAAGGTATCGTGCTGTTTCAGGATACGTCGCTCGTCTACGTGATCAGCCTCGCCGACTTCTTCCGCACCGCCACGAATATTGGCGACCGTGACGGCACGAATGTCGAAATGGTACTGTTCGCGGGCGCGTGTTATTTCGTGATCTGCGTGATCGCGTCGAGCCTCGTCAAAGGTCTTCAGAAAAAGGTCGCAAGATGATCTCTATCAAGAATGTTTCGAAGTGGTACGGCCAGTTTCAAGTGCTGACCGACTGCACGACGGAAGTCAAAAAAGGTGAAGTGGTGGTGGTGTGCGGGCCGTCGGGCTCGGGCAAGTCCACGCTGATCAAAACCGTCAACGGCCTCGAGCCGTTCCAGAAGGGCGAGATCGTCATCAACGGCCAATCGCTGACCGACAAGAAAACCAATCTGTCGAAGCTGCGTGCGAAGGTCGGCATGGTGTTCCAGCACTTCGAGCTGTTCCCGCATCTGTCGATCGTGCAGAACCTGACGCTCGCACAGGTCAAGGTGCTCGGCCGCTCGAAGGACGAAGCCACGACCAAGGGCTACAAGCTGCTCGATCGAGTCGGCCTGCGTGCGCATGCGGATAAGTTTCCGGGGCAATTGTCGGGCGGTCAGCAGCAGCGCGTGGCGATTGCGCGCGCGCTGTCGATGGACCCGATCGCCATGCTGTTCGACGAGCCGACTTCGGCACTCGATCCGGAAATGATCAACGAAGTGCTCGACGTGATGGTCGAACTGGCACAAGAAGGCATGACGATGATGTGCGTCACGCACGAAATGGGCTTTGCCAAGAAGGTCGCACACCGCGTGATCTTTATGGACAAGGGCTTGATCGTGGAAGACGACAAGAAGGAAGACTTCTTCGCGAATCCGAAGTCGGATCGTGCGAAGGATTTTCTGGCGAAGATCCTGCACTGAGGGTGTTCTTGGGCCGCGCTGGTTGGTTGGCGTGGCCTAGGCAGAAAAAAGCCGCCCGGCGCGAACCGGGCGGCTTTTTCGTATCAGGACTCGAAAGCAGCCGTGTCGTCCGCGGCTTCGAGGTCGACATCGGCGGCTGTGGCAACCGCCTCAACCGAAGCCGCAATCGTAGTTGCCGAAGCCGATGCATCCAACGCCGGATTGCGCAGCTTCTCCAGCACCGAAGCCGGCACCGGCACATTGACCCGGCCGATCACTTCGCCGTGCTGGAACATCAGTAGATCGCCCGGTTTGAAGGCGGTCCACACTTCGTTATCGGTGAGCGGCTTGGTCGCGATCACGGCGACGCGGTCTTCCGGAGTCGTGTATTTGGCGAAATCGATCGACACGTCGGCATCGACCAGATGCGCGGTCGAGAACGGCCAGCGCCGCACGATGTAATGCAGATGCGTCGAGCAATGCGCGAACAGCGCCTGGCCGTTCGACATCAGGAAATTGAACACGCCAAATTGCGTGATCTCGCGCGTGAGCGTTTCGAGCGCTGCGAACAGTTCTTCCAGCGGCGGTTGGCAGCCCGGAAAAGCCTTGCGCAAACCTTGCAGCAACGCGCAGAAGGCGAGTTCGCTATCGGTTGTGCCGACGGGTTGATAGACGCCGTTGAGCGCCGGCGAATAATCTTTCAGGTCGCCGTTATGCGCGAAGATCCAGTGGCGCCCCCACAATTCGCGCATGAACGGGTGGCAGTTCTCAAGCAGGATGTGCCCTTGCGTCGCTTTGCGAATATGCGCGATCGTGTTCTTCGATTTGATCGGGTAGCGCTTGACCATCTCGGCGATCGGCGAGGTCGCCGACGATTGATGGTCGATGAACAGGCGGCAGGCTTTGTCTTCGAAGAAGGCGATGCCCCAGCCGTCCGCGTGGTGATCGGTGACGCCGCCGCGCGCCGCAAAGCCGGTGAACGAGAACGTGACGTCCGTCGGCGCGGCGCAGTTCATTCCGAGAAGTTGGCACATGTTGCGGGTAAGCCTGTGAACGGGGCGAGCCGTTACAATGATGATTTTCCAAGCATATCACCGAGCCAGAAGCGCCAAATAGCAAAATTGACGTGTGTTTAGGCTCCAGCGCTGCGAATTGCTGTGATTTGTACCGCTTCGAGCGCGCCGATTTGCTTTTTTTGCCGCCGAATCTCGTTCCCCTCTCGCCATGACCGCTTCCAACGCCTCCCTCGATTCCGTCGACACCATCAACTCCGTTACGCTCGCCCGCCCGGACGACTGGCACCTGCACGTTCGCGACGGCGAGATGCTCGCTGCCGTGTTGCCGGATACCGCGCGCCAGTTCGGCCGCGCGATCATCATGCCTAACCTGAAGCCGCCGGTCACCACGACCGCAATGGCGCAGGCGTACCGCGAGCGCATCGTCGCCGCGATCCCGGCTGGGGCGAAGTTCGAACCGCTGATGACGCTGTACCTGACCGATAACACGCCGCCCGACGAAATCCGCCGCGCGCGCGAAAGCGGCTTCGTGCACGGCGTGAAGCTGTACCCGGCGGGTGCCACGACCAATTCGGACGCGGGCGTCACCGACATCATGAAGTGCGCCAAAACGCTCGAAGTGATGCAGGAAACCGGCATGCCGCTGCTGGTGCACGGCGAAGTGACGGATTCGTCGATCGACCTGTTCGATCGCGAGAAAGTGTTTATCGACCGCGTGATGACGCCTCTGCGCCGCGCATTTCCGGCGCTGAAGGTGGTGTTCGAGCACATCACCACGAAAGATGCAGTCGACTACATCCGCGAAGCCGGCGTGGCGCCGGGGCTGCTGGGCGCGACGATCACCGCGCACCATCTGCTGTACAACCGCAACGCGATCTTCCAGGGCGGCATTCGCCCGCATTACTACTGCCTGCCGGTGTTGAAGCGCGAGACGCATCGCGTGGCGCTGGTGGAGGCGGCGACCTCGGGTAATCCGCGCTTCTTCCTCGGCACGGATAGCGCGCCGCATCCGAAGGGTTTGAAGGAGCACGCGTGCGGCTGTGCGGGTTGCTACACGGCGTTGCATGCGCTCGAACTCTATACGGAAGCATTCGACAAAGCCGGCGCACTGGACAAGCTCGAAGGCTTCGCCAGCTTCTTCGGCGCGGATTTCTACGGTCTGCCGCGCAGCGAAGAGAAAGTCACGTTGCGTCGCGAAGAATGGACGCTGCCGGCCGAGTTGCCGGTCGGCGATACGCCTGTTGTGCCGCTGCGTGGCGGTGAGTCGATTGGCTGGCGCCTCGTCTGAAGTTGCATTAGATGCAGGTGCAAGAAGCGGCGCGCGTAGGCTTCGGTTTCGCCGATATCGACTGGTCGAAACCGTGGTTCGCGCAGTTCGCGGCGCGCGGCGAGCGCTGGCAGCAGGGCGCGCTGACGAGCTACGCGGCCTTGCTTGCAGAAATGAATGCCGATGCCGGTGAGATGCGGCAGGTTACGGGGCGCGGCCAGCGCCTCGCGTTCATTGCGCAGGAAGATCTGCCGCCGGGCGCGGCTTACGAGGCGCACATCGCGTCGACCGGCTGCGTGCCGACGCGCCACAACCTGCATGACTTCTTCAATGGGTCGATGTGGTTTGCTTTTCCGCGGATCAAGGCGGCGCTGAACGCGCGGCAGTCGGCGGCGATCGACGTGTTAGGCGTCGGCCCGACCCGCGGCGGCGTGCGCGATACGCTGACCTTATTCGACGAAAACGCGCTGCTGTTCGCCTGCGCCGACCCCGCGTTGAGCGCGGCATTGCGCGGGTTCGACTGGCAGACGCTCATGGTTGCTCACCGTGATGCCTGGGGCGCACGCTGCGAAGTGCGCTGCTTCGGTCATGCGTTGCTGGAAAAGCTGATCGCGCCGTTCAAGGCCTGCACGGGCCACGCGTGGATCGTCGACGTGCCGTCCGAGTACTTCGGATGGGACGCCGCAGCGCGCGACGCTTGGCTCGACGAGGCTGTCAGCACGGCACTCCTGAACACCGAGGCATTGACGAGCCGCATGTTTGCGCCGCTGCCGGTGCTGGGGATTCCGGGCTGGTGCGCCGAGAACGAATCGCCCGAGTTTTACGAAGACACGTCGGTCTTTCGTACAGGACGACGTTCGCGCTAAAGCCGCACCCTATTCGCCGCAGTGTTAAAATGCGCCCCAGCAAAGCAGGCCAGGCAGTCGCGGCCTCTGCGGTTTCGGCCAAAGAGGGCGAGGAAAGTCCGGACTCCATAGGGCAGGGTGATGGCTAACGGCCATCCGTGGTGACACGCGGAACAGGGCAACAGAAAGCAAACCGCCGATGGCCCGGCGCAAGCCGGGATCAGGTAAGGGTGAAACGGTGCGGTAAGAGCGCACCGCGGCTGCTGCAAGGCAGACCGGCACGGTAACCTCCACCCGGAGCAATTCCAAGTAGGCAGGCTAGCATCTTCGAGATGCAGGACGGGGCCCCCGTCACGTCTGCGGGTAGGAAGCTTGAGCGCGTCAGTAATGGCGCGCCTAGAGGAATGACTGCTACGCGCATCGCGTTTTCGGACGTGGCGCGTGCACAGAATCCGGCTTATCGGCTTGCTTTGCCACCCAACAAAAAATGCCGGCGTCCGTGTGGACGCCGGCATTTTTATTTGTGCGCACTGGCTAGGCTAAATGCGCGGCTATCCGCGCAGAAGCCGACGCGCCGCGCTCAACCCGCGACGATATCGAACGAGTGCGTGAGTTCAGCAGTCTTCGCGATCATGATCGACGCCGAGCAGTATTTGTCGTGCGACAGATTGATCGCGCGCTCCACGGTAGCCGGGTTCAGATTCTTGCCCGTCACGGTGAAGTGGAAGTGAATCTTGGTGAACACCTTCGGATCTTCGCTGGCGCGTTCGGCCTTCAGCGTCACCGAGCAACCGGCGATTTCCTGGCGGCTTTTCTTCAGGATCATCACGACGTCGTACGCCGTGCAGCCGCCCGTGCCGAGCAGAACCATTTCCATCGGACGCGGAGCGAGATTGCGGCCGCCGCCTTCCGGCGCGCCATCCATCGTGACCAGATGACCGCTGCCCGTCTCGGCCGCAAATGCCATCCCGTCTTGCCCCATCCAGCTAACTTTGCATTCCATGCTGTGCTCCACCGCGCTTCGCTTATATCGAAAACGCATTGTAGCCCGGTGTTTGCGCGTCCGCCCGAAGGGACTTTCGCTGGAACTTATGCCCGATGACCGCTTGCGTGTTGCGGTGCGGCATGTTTCGGTGATTCGGGAATGCCCTGACGGGTTTAGGGGTTTTACTCTAGATGATGTCTGTGTATGCAAGCTCTTAAAAGGGTTTTTGCCATTGATTTTAAAAGGAATTCAGAATTTTTTGGCCAGTGAGCCCGTCTGCCACATTGTAAAATCGAATTTCACAATGCAAATGTTCTTGCGTCGCACAAGGGCGCCTCATATAATCGATCCCATCGGTTGCAGCAGTTCTGCAACCTCCGCTGTCTCCTCCACCTCCTCCTTTGGTGGATTAAACCCGAACCGCTCGTTCGGGTTTTTTTTCGCCCACGGCTTCGATCTCACGAACCCCAGATTCGGGGCGAGCGGGAAGGGCAAATGGCCAAATCCGGGTGCCGGATCGCCCGATTTCTCGCCCAAACCCCCGCAAGCTTTGACTCCGCGTGACAAATTCCTTTATAATTCAGAGCTTTTCCGCATCCGCGCCCGCGGAGGAAGAACCAGGGAGAGCCTGCACGCGCCTCGATGCGCACACTACAAGCAGGAAAAAATACATTGGGCGCAGCAATTTTTTTGGATCGATCATGAAGACGTTTTCCGCAAAAGCCCATGAGGTTACGCGTGAATGGTACGTGATTGACGCGACGGATAAGGTTCTCGGGCGTGTCGCCAGCGAAGTGGCACACCGTCTTCGCGGCAAGCACAAGCCTGAATTCACTCCGCACGTCGACACCGGTGATTTCATCATCGTTATCAACGCCGGCAAGCTGCGTGTCACGGGCAACAAGGCTACTGACAAGAAGTACTACCGTCACTCGGGTTACCCGGGCGGTATTTATGAAACGACGTTCGGCAAGATGCAAGAACGCTTCCCGGGCCGTGCGCTCGAGAAAGCGGTCAAGGGCATGCTGCCGAAGGGCCCGCTCGGCTACGCGATGATCAAGAAGCTGAAGGTCTACGCTGAAGCAACGCATCCGCATTCGGCACAACAGCCGAAAGCGCTCGAGATCTAAGGGGAGCCCACATGATCGGTAACTGGAATTACGGCACGGGCCGCCGCAAGAGCGCCGTCGCACGCGTCTTCATCAAGGCTGGCAAGGGCGAGATCATTGTAAACGGCAAGCCTATCGCCGATTACTTCTCGCGCGAAACGTCACTGATGATCGTGCGTCAGCCGCTGGAACTCACGAACCACGGCGTCACGTTCGACATCAAAGTCAACGTGAACGGTGGCGGTGAAACGGGTCAAGCCGGTGCGGTTCGCCACGGCATCACCCGCGCGCTGATGGACTATGACGCAACGCTGAAGCCGGAACTGTCGAAGGCTGGCTTCGTTACGCGTGACGCTCGTGAAGTCGAACGTAAGAAGGTCGGCTTCCACAAGGCACGTCGCCGGAAGCAATTCTCGAAGCGTTAATCGCTTCGTGTGCAATCCGGCTTTCGGGCTGGAATGCTGCAAAAGCCGCCAACGCTTTCGCGAAGGCGGCTTTTTTTATTGGTTCGCGGCCAGGCTGCGCGGTAAGGGTTTTGTTGCCGGAGCTGCCGACGCGGTCTGCTCAGGCAGGCTGGTGGCGGCATCAGGGCCGACCATTGAATTTGCTGTAAGAACCCATTGATTTTGTGGGCTTCGGCACGATATCGAGATCAGCCCTACAATAGCGGTTAGAAGCTTTTTGGAGAGTTCGAATGAACGCAGTCACCGATACACCCGTGACCGAGATGCCCGCCCCCTTCGTTTTTACCGACGCAGCGGCTGACAAGGTCAAGCAACTGATCGAAGAAGAAGGCAATGCGGACCTCAAACTGCGCGTTTTCGTGCAGGGCGGCGGCTGCTCGGGCTTTCAGTACGGTTTTACGTTCGACGAAGCCGTCAACGAAGACGACACCGTCATGAACAAGAGCGGCGTCCAGTTGCTGATCGATTCGATGAGCTACCAGTATCTGGTCGGCGCTGAGATCGACTACAAGGACGACATCAACGGCGCGCAGTTCGTCATCAAGAACCCGAATGCTACGACCACGTGTGGTTGCGGCTCGTCGTTCTCGGTTTGATGGTTGGCCGGTTAGACGACAGGATGTAAAAGCAACGGGGCTTCGGCCCCGTTTTTTGTTGCCTGCGCTGAAAGCCAGGCTCTTGGCTTAACGCGGGTAGATCGCCCCGAGCACGCGCTCGGCAGCGGCGCCAGTGACCGCCGGCAAATTGCCCGGCAAGCGCGCCACACAACGCATCGCCAGCCATGCGAACGCCAGCGGCTCGACCTGGCTCGGCGGGACGCCGAGCGCGTCGGTTGTCATCACGGGCACGCCGCTTACACCGCTGTCTTCCAGCGCCTGTCGCAGGGCCTTCAGAATCTCCGGATTGCGCGCGCCGCCGCCACACACATAGACCGCCTTGGCGTCCGACGCATGCCGTTCGATTTCGCGGGCAACCGTTACTGCGGTCAGCGCGACCAGTGTCGCTTGCACGTCGGCGGGAGCGAGGGCGGCGAACGGTTGGAGCTTGGCATCCAGCCATTGCGGGTTGAACAGGTCTCGGCCGGTGCTTTTCGGTGGTTGTTGCGTGAAAAAGGGTTCGTCGAGCAATGCACAAAGCAACGTGCGATCGACCTGTCCGCCCGCAGCGAAATGGCCGTTTTCGTCGAAGGGCTTGCCGAGATGGCGCTGCGCCCATTCGTCGAGCAGCGCGTTCGCCGGTCCGCAGTCGAAACCGCGCACGCCGCCGGTCGCGTTCAGGATCGTAATATTGCTGATGCCGCCGAGATTGCAGACCACCCGCGTTTCGTCTTTCGCGCCGAACACCGTGGCGTGAAACGCCGGCACGAGCGGCGCGCCCTGGCCGCCGGCCGCGACGTCGCGGCTGCGAAAATCGGCAACCACGTCGATGTGCATCATTTCCGCGAGCAGCGCGGGGTTGTTGATCTGCCGCGTGTAACCCTTTTCCGGCCGATGCCGCACCGTCTGACCGTGCACGCCGATTGCACGGACTTCTGAGGCCGGAACACGGCTGGCTCCCAGCAGTTCGTGGCAGCACACCGTGTAGCGCGTGGCGAGTGCATTGGCGGCCAGCGCTTCGCGTTCGATCTCGTTGTCCCCAGGCTGTTGAAGCGCGAACAGCGCGTCGCGCAAGCCTGCCGCGAAGCCGACAAACGCCTCGGCCAGCACCACCGGCGGCTTTCCTTTCGCGAATCTGACGGCAACACCGTCCACGCCGTCCATGCTCGTGCCGGACATCAATCCCAAGTAGACGCCGTCTGCGGGGTCTTGCGCCACGTTGTTGCTCCTCTCGATGATTCGTTGCGATCTGTTTTAGCAGATTATCGGCGCAAGCGCGGTCGAATATAAAGCGTCACAGTGCCAATGGCGCGTCCCGGCAAGCCGAAATCATGCGTCGACGGTGCGCCTGTAGCCGAGTCAGTGGGCGCGGCGGCGCGCATCTATGGGACAATCTCCTTTTTTCGCGACTTCACGTTTCCAGCATGAGCACCGAGTCCACCAAGCCTAGCCCCGCCTTCCCGATCACCGACGAAGTCCGTCACGCACTCGCCGTCACCAAACGCGGCGTCGACGAACTGCTGATCGAAGAAGAATTCGCACAGAAGCTCGCGAAGAGCGCGGCCACTGGTGTGCCCCTGCGCATCAAGCTCGGCCTCGATCCGACCGCGCCGGACATCCACATCGGCCACACGGTCGTGCTGAACAAGATGCGCCAGTTGCAGGATCTCGGTCATACGGTGATTTTCCTGATCGGCGACTTCACCTCGCTGATCGGCGATCCGTCGGGCCGCAATGCCACGCGCCCGCCGCTCACGCGCGAGCAGATCGAATCGAACGCGAAGACGTATTTCGAGCAGGCAGCACTCGTGCTCGACCGCGACAAAACCGAAATCCGCTACAACAGCGAGTGGTCGATGCCGCTCGGCGCCGACGGCATGATCAAGCTCGCCTCGCGCTACACGGTGGCGCGGATTCTCGAGCGCGAAGATTTCACCAAGCGCTTCCAGGGCGGCGTGCCGATCTCGATCCACGAATTCCTGTACCCGTTGATGCAAGGGTATGACTCGGTCGCGCTGAATGCCGACCTCGAGCTCGGCGGCACGGACCAGAAGTTCAATCTGCTGGTGGGCCGTGAACTGCAGAAGCAGTACGGTCAGGAACAGCAGTGCATCTTGACGATGCCCTTGCTCGAAGGCTTGGACGGCGTCGAGAAGATGTCGAAGTCGAAGAACAACTACATCGGTATCAGCGAAAGGCCGACCGACATGTTCGGCAAGCTAATGAGCATTTCCGACGTGCTGATGTGGCGTTACTTCGAACTGCTGTCGTTCCGTCCGATGGACGAGATCGCCGGCTTCAAGAAGGAAATCGAAGCGGGCCGCAATCCGCGCGATTTCAAGGTGATGCTCGGTCAGGAAATTGTCGCGCGCTTCCACTCGCAAGCCGATGCCGAACGCGCGCTCGAGGACTTCAATCATCGCGCGAAGGGCGGCGTGCCGGACGATATTCCGGCCGTGACGCTCGCGGGCGCACCGCTCGCAATCGGCCAGTTGCTCAAGCAGGCCAACCTCGTGCCGTCGACCAGCGAGGCGCTGCGCAACATCGAGCAAGGCGGCGTGAAGATCGATGGCACGACCGTGTCCGACAAGGGACTGAAGGTCGAAGCCGGCGAGTACGTCGTGCAGGTCGGCAAGCGCCGTTTCGCGCGTGTCACGCTGACGGCTTGATGACTCAGCGATAACACGATGGCGACTCGAGCGTTGTTGCATCTGGAGTCGAGCCGATGATCGCGCTGATCCAGCGCGTTCGCCGCGCGGAAGTGCGCGTGGACGACCGCGTGACCGGCGCAATCGAGGCGGGCCTGCTCGCGCTCGTATGCGCCGAACGTGGCGACACGGAGGCTGCAGCCGACCGGCTGCTCGCCAAGGTGCTCGGCTATCGCGTCTTCAGCGATGCGGCCGGCAAGATGAATCTCTCCGTGCAGAACCTCGACGGCGCAGGGCGCGCAGGCGGCTTGCTGCTCGTTTCGCAGTTCACGCTGGCTGCCGACACCAACAGCGGCCTGCGTCCCAGCTTCACGCCCGCCGCGCCGCCCGACGAGGGCAAGCGGCTATTCGATTACTTCGTCTCGGCAGCGCGCGCCAAGCACCCGATCGTCGAGACAGGCGAGTTCGGCGCCGATATGCAGGTGTCGCTAGTCAATGACGGACCGGTCACGTTCTGGCTGCAGACGAACGCTTGAGCTTCCACTGCTGCCGCATGGTGTACGCGGCGGCACGCTTCCACTCCTCCAGCCGCTTCTTGCGACAATAGCGGCTCGGCATAACCGGCTACTGGCGCCCACGCTCATCCCATGACTACGCAGATTCTGTTCATCCGCCACGGCGAGACCGACTGGAACCGCATCAAGCGCATTCAAGGTCACATCGACATTCCGCTCGCGACGACCGGCCTCGCGCAGGCGCAACGCCTTGCACGCCGCATCGCGGGTGAGGTGAAAGAGGGCGCACGGCTCGACGCGATCTATTCGAGCGATCTGCAACGTGCCCAACAAACCGCGCAGCCGATCGCCGACGCGCTCGGCCTGCCGCTGCAACTGCGTGAAGGTTTGCGTGAGCGTTCGTATGGTGCGTTCCAGGGGCATGACAGCGACGAAATCGCCGTCCGTTTCCCTGATGAGTACGCGCACTGGCAAACCCGCGATCCTGGCTTCGCGCCGCCTGAAGGTGAATCGCAGCGCACGCTCTATCACCGCGTGCTGCACGCGATCGAGCCTCTGGTGGCAGTGCATCCGGGCGGCCGGATCGCTGTGGTCGCGCATGGCGGTGTGCTCGATTGCGTACGTCGTTTTGCGTGCGGTTTGTCACTCGATGCGCCGCGTGATTACGCGTTGCTGAATACGAGCGTCAACGTGGTGGATTATGCCGACGACGCCAGCAAGGCGACGATCGTGTCGTGGGCGGACGTGTCGCATCTCGACGCGCCGAGCGATGACGATAGCTTCAAGAAGAGGGTGCCGGAACCGGGGCGTTAAACGGCGCGAGTTATTTCAACTCGCGCATCCGGCTCAGGTCGCGGCCGCATCCCACAGGCCGGATATGGGGCTCGAAGCATCCGGCGCGGCGAGACCGAAATGCCGGTACGTGAGCAGTGTGGCGACGCGGCCGCGCGGCGTGCGCTGCAGGAAGCCTTGCTGGATCAGGTACGGTTCGAGCACGTCTTCGATCGTGTCGCGCTCTTCGCCGATTGCCGCTGCCAGATTGTCGACGCCGACCGGGCCACCGTCGAATTTGTGCAGGATCGCCTCGAGCAGTTTGCGGTCCATCAGGTCGAAGCCGACCGCATCCACGTCGAGCATCTTGAGTGCCGCGTCCGCCACTTGAGCGGTGATGTTGCCGTCCGCTTTCACCTCTGCGAAATCGCGCACGCGGCGCAACAGCCGGTTCGCGATCCGCGGCGTGCCGCGTGCGCGCTTGGCGATTTCGAATGCGCCATCCGGGTGGATCTGCGCATGTAGCAACGATGCCGAACGCGTGACGATGCGCGCCAACTCTTCGGCGTTATAAAACTCGAGCCGTGCGACGATACCGAAGCGGTCGCGCAGCGGATTGGTCAGCATACCCGCGCGGGTGGTTGCGCCGACCAGCGTGAACGGCTGCAGATCCAGCTTCACGCTGCGCGCGGCCGGCCCTTCGCCGATCATGATGTCGATCTGATAATCCTCCAACGCCGGATACAGAATTTCTTCGACGACCGGCGAGAGCCGGTGGATTTCGTCGATGAACAGCACGTCGTTGGCTTCGAGGTTGGTGAGCAATGCAGCGAGGTCGCCGGCGCGTTCAAGAACCGGGCCGGATGTTTGCCGCAGATTGACACCCATTTCCCGCGCGATGATGTGCGCGAGCGTGGTCTTGCCGAGACCCGGCGGCCCGAACAGCAGCACGTGGTCGAGCGATTCCGACCGGCGCCTGGCAGCCTCGATGAAGATTTCCAGTTGACCGCGTATTTTTTCCTGCCCGACATATTCTTCGAGCTGGCGTGGGCGCAACGCGCGCTCGAACGCTTCTTCGTTCGGCGAGACGGGCGTGGCCGCGATGATGCGCTCGGCGGCGAGTTTGTCGGTTTCGATCATGCGGTCATTGTACCGCGCCCCGCCCGTTGCGAAACTCGGCCGAACGGCCAGGGTGTGCGCCGCACCGCCGTGTGCGAAGCTTTACTTGTCGCACGCGGCGCCACCGTCACGGCATGGGCTTTTAACCCTTGGACAACGCCTTCAACGCGAGCTTGATGCCTTCGGAAACGCCGGTGCCGGCCGGCACGTTCTTGACGGCCGCCAACGCTTCTTTTTCGGAGTAACCCAATGCGATCAGTGCGTTCAGGATATCGGAGGCGTGGTCGGATGCCGACGCCGCGCCCGCCAGCGCGCCCAGGTCGGCGCCGATCTTCCCCTTCAGTTCGAGGAGCAGCCGCTCCGCTGTTTTCTTGCCGATGCCCGGCACACGAGTCAGGCGCGCGGCGTCCTGCATCGTGACGGTCTGCGCCAGCTCATGCACGCTCATGCCGGAGAGCACGGCGAGCGCCATACGCGCGCCGATGCCTGTGATCTTCAGCAGTTCGCGGAACGTCGAGCGTTCTTCGGCGGTGCCGAAGCCATAGAGGAGATGCGCGTCTTCACGCACGATCATTTGCGTGAGCAGCACGACGCGTTCACCGGTCGACGGCAGGTTGTAGAACGTGCTCATCGGCACATCGACTTCGTAACCGACGCCGTTGCAGTCGACGAGTAGATGCGGCGGGTTTTTTTCCAGCAGAACGCCGGCAATGCGACCGATCATGGCGGATTCAATCTTGAGAGAAAGGGCGAGTGTAGCGCAGTGGGTGCGCGGCATGATGCGTAGTCGCGATTCGCGCTGTTTCCACAATTCGTGCGGCCCGAAGCAGGCTCAGTGATGTTGCGGATCATGGCGCTGGCAGCCGGAACTGAACACCTAGCCCACCAACCGCCCACGCCGCACACGCAAGCCTTTCTTCGCTAGCGACGGCGCAATGCCGCCGAGCGTACTCAGCGTCGAGCCCCCATGCGCGTGGCAAATCGCCATGCCGAGGGCGTCAGCGGCATCAGTGCCAGGCACGCCGGAGAGGTTGAGCAGCCGCACCACCATCTGCTGCATCTGCTCCTTGGTCGCGCGGCCATAACCGACCACAGCCTGCTTCAACTGCAACGCCGTATATTCGGCAACCGGCACGCCGCCCGCCACCAGCCCACAAATCGCCGCGCCGCGCGCCTGACCAAGCAGCAGGGTGGATTGCGGATTGACGTTGACGAACACTTTTTCGATCGCCGACTGATCCGGCGAGTGCTGGCGGATCAGCGTCGAAATGCCTTCGAAAATGGTGCCGAGACGCGATGGCAGATCGGCGTCGGCGGTTTTGATCACGCCGCTTGCGACGTAGCTGAGCGTGTGTCCGGTTTGATCGATTACGCCAAAGCCGGTCACGCGCAAGCCGGGGTCGATGCCGAGAATTCTCATGAGATGCCGCGTATGCGGTTAAAACCAGGTGCTTGCGATACTACAACGAACGCGCCGTGTGGCGGTCGGTGTTCCAAAACAAAACGACCCGGCGGAAAACTCCACCGGGCCGTTTCGCGCAAGCTACGCAGGCGAGCATCGCATCACAAAGACGCCGCCCGCGAAGTCGAATTCAATGCCGGAAATGACGCACGCCGGTCACCACCATCGCGATGTTGTGCTCGTCTGCTGCACCGATCACTTCGTCGTCGCGCATCGAGCCGCCCGGTTGAATCACGCAGGTCGCGCCTGCTGCAACCACCACATCCAGACCGTCACGGAACGGGAAGAACGCGTCCGACGCCACCGCCGAACCCGCCAGCGTCAAACCGGCGTTCTGCGCCTTGATACTCGCAATACGCGCCGAGTCCACGCGGCTCATCTGGCCCGCGCCGACGCCGAGCGTCATGCCGTTGCCGCAGAACACGATCGCGTTCGACTTCACGTACTTCGCGACGCGCCATGCGAACAGCAGGTCGTCCATTTCCTTCGGCGTCGGGTGACGCTTCGTGACCACGCGCAATTCGTGCGGCTGCACGTTTTTCGAATCGAGCGATTGCACCAGCAGGCCGCCGCCGACGCGCTTCAGATCGAACGCGTTATGACCGTCACCCAAGGCGATTTCCAACAGACGCACGTTCTGCTTGGCCGCGAACACCTGACGAGCCGCCGTGCTGAACGACGGTGCGATCAGCACTTCGACGAACTGCTTGGCCACGGCTTGCGCCGCCGTTTCGTCGACTTCACGGTTGAACGCGATGATGCCGCCGAACGCCGAGGTCGGATCGGTCTGGAACGCCTTCGCATACGCTTCGTTCGCGTCCGCGCCCACTGCGACGCCGCACGGATTCGCGTGCTTGACGATCACGCAGGCCGGTACGTCGAACGTCTTCACGCATTCCCACGCTGCATCGGAATCGGCGATGTTGTTGTACGACAGTTCCTTGCCTTGCAACTGGTTGTAGTTCGCCAGTGCGCCAGCCGGCACGGACAGATCGCGATAGAACGCGGCGCTCTGGTGCGGGTTCTCGCCGTAGCGCAGATCCTGCACCTTGTCGAAAGCCAGGTTGAAGGTAGCCGGGTAGGTGTTGCGCGACGAGTGTTGCAATTCGTCGGTGAGGCTCGTCAGGTAGTTCGTGATCGCGCCGTCGTACTGCGCGGTGTGCGCGAACACCTTGGTGGCCAGACGGAAGTTCGTCTTGTACGAGACAGCGTTGCTATTCGCACGCATTTCGTCGAGCACGACCGCGTAGTCGGCCGGATCGACCACCACCGTCACGTCGCGATGATTCTTCGCGGCCGAGCGCAGCATGGTCGGGCCGCCGATGTCGATATTCTCGATCGCGTCTTCCAGCGAGCACGTTTCTTTCGACACGGTCTGCACGAACGGGTACAGATTCACGACCAGCAGGTCGATCGTCGGGATGTCGTGCTTTTCAAGCGCTGCCATGTGTTCCGGCAGGTCGCGGCGCGCAAGAATGCCGCCGTGCACCTTCGGATGCAGCGTTTTCACACGCCCGTCCAGCATTTCCGGGAAGCCCGTGTAGTCGGCGACTTCGGTGACGGAGAGGCCCGCGTCCGCGAGCAGTTTCGCGGTGCCGCCGGTCGACAGGATCTTGACGCCGAGGTCCGACAGCGACTTGGCGAAGTCGACGATGCCGGACTTGTCGGAAACGGAGATGAGCGCTTGCTTGATCATGATGAAGACGAAAAGCCGAAGGGAAACGTGGCAGGGCGCTTGAAACTACAACGAACTACAGCAAACCGTGCTGTTGCAGCTTCTTGCGCAGCGTATTGCGGTTGATGCCGAGATACTCGGCGGCCAGCGACTGATTGCCGCCGGCCTGCTCGAGCACCACTTCGAGCAAGGGTTTTTCCACGCATGAAATAACCATGTCGTAGACGTCATGCGGATTGGAGCCGTCGAGATCCTGGAAATACATCCCCAGGCTGTCGCGGACAGATTGTTCGATATTGTTCTTGCTCATGCTGCTAGTCGGTCGGTATGGTCCGGCTCGCCGTCGTTCTTGCTGAGCGTCTCGTCGACGTAGACGAGGCGGTCGGAAATCGCCTTTTGGGCGTTGAAGAATTCGTTGACGGCGAGGAGTTGTTCGCGCGTGGTGTCCAGCGTATTCATACGGTGCCGGAACACGTTGGCGCCAGAAAGGCCGCGAGTGTACCAGCCGATATGCTTACGCGCAGTGCGCACGCCCGTAAATTCGCCGTAGAACGCGTAGTGATCTTCGAGATGCTCGTTCATCACCTGCTGGATTTCGTCGATGCGCGGCGGCGGCAGCAACTCACCCGTTTGCAGGAAATGCTCGATCTCGCGAAACAGCCACGGACGCCCCTGGGCGGCGCGGCCGATCATGATGGCGTCGGCGCCGGTGGCGGCGAGCACCTCGCGGGCTTTTTGCGGCGACGTGATGTCGCCATTGGCGACCACCGGAATGCGCACCGCTGCTTTGACGGCAGCGATGGTCTCGTATTCGGCGTCGCCGTGATACAGGTCGGCGCGGGTGCGGCCGTGCACGGTCAGCATGGAAATGCCGGCGGCTTCGGCCAGACGCGCTACCGTCAAAGCGTTTTTGTTGTCGCGATCCCAGCCGGTGCGGATCTTCAGCGTGACGGGCACCGCATCCGGCCCGACGCCCACTGCGCCCACCACGGCCTCGACGATGCGCTGCACCAGCGGCTCGTTCTGCAGCAAGGCGGAACCCGCGGCCACGTTGCACACCTTCTTGGCCGGGCAGCCCATGTTGATGTCGATGATCTGCGCGCCGTTCGCCACGTTGTAGCGAGCGGCTTCGGCCATCATGGCCGGATCGGCGCCGGCGATCTGCACGGCGATCGGCTCGACCTCGCCCGTGTGGTTGGCGCGGCGCATGGTTTTTTCGCTTTTCCACAACTGCGCGTTCGAGGCGACCATTTCCGACACCGCATAGCCCGCGCCCAGCCGTTTGCACAGTTGCCGGAACGGCCGGTCGGTTACGCCGGCCATGGGGGCGACGAACAGGTTGTTACGCAGATTGTGGGAGCCGAGAGTGGGCATGACTTGGACGCGCTTGTGACCGATTGTTAAGTTTCTGTCAATCGGAGCTTGCGCGAAATGCGAAGGAAAACCGCCATTTTAGCGTTAACGGATAGTCGACACCCGACTTGAGTCTGTCGTAACTCATTAAATCTTCTATGAAAGTGGTCCGGTTCATAGAACCGGCACCGTTCGCGCGGCGACGCTGATGGGCCTGCTTATGTGCCTGGCACGGTGCCTAAAAAGGCTGCAGCGGCCGAGGGCGTTGGGCGCGAACGGGCGGCGCGCTCAGCGGCGCTGGCCGAACATCATTTGCCGCGCCAGCGCGGTTTTCACCGGCGGCACGAATTCGAGCGCGGTGAGGGCGAGGCCGCGCAAGGCGGCGAGCGGCGGGAAGTCGACGGTGAAAAGGCGCGCGAGCGTGTCGGTGGCGCCGATCGTCAGGCGCCGGTCGAGCGCGCGGCGTTGCGCGAACGTCGCGAGAGCCAGCGGGGTCGGACCTTCCGCCGACAAGGCATCGGCGAGCGCGTGTGCGTCGCGCAAGCCCAGATTCAGACCTTGACCTGCCACCGGATGCAGCGTCTGCGCCGCATTGCCGATTGCAACGACATGGCCGTTCACCAGCGTATCGACCGCGTTCAGTCCCAGCGGGAACGACGCGCGTCCCTTGATTTGCGTAAAGCGGCCCATGCGGTTGCCGAATGCGGCGCCGAGTTCGAGCAGGAATTCGTCGTCGGAGAGTTGTGCGCGTCGCGCGGCTTCGTCGGGTGCGCAGCACCAGACCAGCGCGTAATTCGCGCCGCGCACGCCGCCCATCGGCAGCAATGCGATCGGTCCTTGCGACGTGAAGCGCTCCCACGCCACATGCGGTTGCGGCGCCGACACGGCGACCGTGCCGACCAGCGCGGTCTGCCCGTAATCGCGCGTTCCGCCGACTGCGCTGCTGCCCGTGCTCCCGGTGGCTTTCTGTTTCTGGTCGCCGAACAGGCCGCCTTCGGCATTCACCAGAATCCGCGTGCGCAGATTGCGTGTGACACCCGCGGTTTCGATCGGCAGCGTGACGCCGTCGAGGTCCTGAGTCGGCGCCGCGGCGGAGGTGGAGCGGAACCAGTGCACCGAGGTCGCGTGAACCGCTTCGGCGAGACCGTGCACGATCGAGCCATAACGCAGCACGTAACCGAGCGCCGGCAAACCGTGCTCGCTGTGGTCGATCAGCGTGCGGCCGAAATGGCCGCGCTGCGACACGTGGATGCGCTGGATCGCGGTGGCGTCGGCTGGCCAGCGCAGTGGTTCGAGAATCATCCGGCTGCCGTGCGAGACGGCGATCGCGCGCGGATCGGTAATCGAATCTTCCGGTTCGCGCGCGTCGATCAACGCGATCTTCAGCGCCTGCGTCGCGCTGCGGCGCGCCAGCCAGCCGGCAAGCGCCAGCCCGACCGGCCCGGCGCCGACGATCGTCACGTCGAAATCGAAGCCATGGTCGGACGCGGCGGGTTTCAGAATCACCGTCGACTGGGAAACGTCGTTCATTGCGGGTTGCTTCCTTGGGTTACTGCCTCGGTTACTGCTTTAGCGGCTGGGCCGCGCGGGCTTCCTGCATCAGCGCCTCGATCTCGCCGGCCGCCACCGGGACGTCGCGTGTGATCAGCTCGCAACCTGCCGCCGTGACGATCGCGTCGTCTTCAATGCGGATGCCGATGTTCCAGTAGCGCTCCGGCACGCCTTCGGTCGGACGGATGTACAAGCCGGGCTCGATGGTCAGCGTCATCCCCACCTGCAGCGTGCGCCACGGCAGCGCGCCCGCTTCGTCGCGTGGTGCGCCGCGTTCGCGGTAGTCGCCGACATCGTGCACGTCCATGCCGATCCAGTGGCCAGTACGGTGCATATAGAACGGCGCATAGGCGCGCTCCGCGATCACTGCGTCGACCGAGGCGAACTTCGCGCGGTCGACGATGCCGGTGTCGAGCAGCCCTTGCGATAGCACGCGCACGGCGGCCTGGTGCGGATCGTCGAAGGTGGCACCGACGCGGGTGGCGTCGACGGCAGCCTGCTGCGCGCCCAGCACGATGTCGTACAACTCGCGCTGCGCCGGCGTGAAGCGGCCGCTCGCCGGGAAGGTGCGGGTGATGTCGGATGCGTAGCCGTCGAGTTCGCAGGCGGCGTCGATCAGGATCAGGTCGCCGTCCTGGGCGATCGCGTTGCCGGCCGGGTAGTGCAGCACGCAGGCGTTGGCGCCCGCGGCGACGATCGACGTGTAAGCCGGCGCCTGCGAGCCGAATTTGCGGAAGGTGTAGAGCAGCTCGGCTTCCAGTTCGTACTCACGCACGCCGGGGTGGCAGGCGGCCATTGCGCGGCGATGCGCCTGCGCGGAAATCTGTCCGGCGCGACGCATGATGGCGAGTTCGTGGGGATCCTTGATGAGCCGCATGTCGTCGAGCAACGGGATCAGATCATGCGCGACTGTGGGCGTGGCGACGCCGCTGCGGCCTAGCGAGCGCACCGCGTCGAGCCAGCCGCGCACCTGTTCGTCCAGTGCCGCCGACGTGCCGAGCGCGTAATGCAGCGATGGCTTGTCGGCGAGAATGCGTGGTAGTTGCGCGTCGACTTCGCTCTCGGGGAAGGCGGCGTCGAAGCCGAACGCCTCGCGTGCGCCCTCCGGCCCGAAACGGAAACCTTCCCATGTCTCGCGCTCGACATTCTTCTCGCGGCAGAACAGGATCGAGGCCGGTTCGCCCGATGCGGCGCTTGCGTCGAGCACCAGCAAGGCCTCGGGCTCCGTGAAACCCGTCAGATAGTAGAAATAGCTATCGTGCCGGTAGGGGTAGTCGGCGTCCCGGTTGCGCAGCTTTTCCGGCGCGGTGGGGACGATGGCGACGCCCCCACCCGTCGCGCGCAGCGCGGCGAGGACGCGCTCGCGGCGCGTGCGGTAGACGTCGATGGCGATGGTGGGTTCGGTCGGCTGGTTCATCGTGAGATTGTAGCGCCCAATGCGGAGACTTATTTTGCGCGGATACTGGCGGGGAGAGGTGGTCGCCCCAGCCACGTTAGCCATTTGGCCGGGTAGACGGCATGCTAGTGTCGCGGCAATGTTGCAATCCATCCACAGCGAGCATCCATGCGGCTTGCGAAGCGACAGCGCTGTGCTCGGGAATGCCGCCGACCACTTATACTTTCGCCGAATTCAAGAAAAGGCAGATGGTAATGATGAAACTCATCGGTTCGCTCGCCAGCCCGTTCGTGCGCAAAGCGCGGATCGTTCTGGCCGACAAGAAGATCGACTACGAACTCGTGCCCGAGAACGTCTGGGCGCCGGATACCACGATTCACACCTTCAATCCGATCGGCAAGGTGCCGTGCCTCGTGATGGAAGACGGCGAAGCGGTGTTCGACTCGCGGGTGATCTGCGAATACGTGGATACGCTGTCGCCAGTCGGCAAGCTGATTCCGCCGTCGGGGCGCGAGCGCGTCGAAGTGCGCTGCTGGGAGGCGCTCGCCGACGGCATGCTGGACGCCGCGGTGCTGATTCGCCTCGAAAGCACCCAGCGCGCGCCCGAACAGCGCGTGGACGCGTGGGTCGCGCGGCAGCAGCGCAAGATCGACGAAGGCCTGATCGCCATGTCACAAGGCTTGGGCACCAAGCCGTGGTGCACGGGCAATCACTACACACTCGCGGATATCGCGGTGGGCTGTGCGCTGGGCTACCTCGATTTCCGCATGCCTGAGTTGAACTGGCGCGAAGGGTATCCGAATCTGGATAAACATTTCCAGAAACTGTCGTTGCGTCAGTCGTTCATTGATACGGTGCCGGCGAATTGAGCGAAGTACTCGTTGCCGCTCAATGGTGCGGTTGTCTGGAATCGCGCTGCCCGCAATTTTCGCTAAATTGCAAAATGATGTCATTCACGCTTTCATAAGCATAAATTTAAGCTTACGTTTGTGGTAAAAATGCGCCTACCCGTCAGGCGCATTTTTTTTGTCTGCCGCGTGGCGCAATGGTTTATGCAATCGACATACGTGGAGTTTTTCTCCCGTGATTTGCGGCCATTGCGAATGGACGGTGCATTAAAACGCGCCGTCGATATTAATAACGTCCGCAAAAGAGACTTCCACCATGAAATCGTACCGCTTTGTTATTGCCGCTTCTGCCTGTGCGCTGTTTGCTGCGTGCTCGAACGTCAGCAACGTTAATCCGACTGCGCTGATCCAGTCCGGCCAGCAGGCCGCCCAGGCCGCCACACTCAGCGATGCTGATGTGCGTGCGCTGACCGACAAGTCGTGCGCGCAACTGGATAGTGAAAATCAGATTGCCGCCGCGAACAGCAAGTATCAGAAACGCCTGAACAAGATCGCCGCGCAACTGGGCAACAACATCAACGGCGTGCCGGTGAACTACAAGGTGTACGTAACCAAGGACGTCAATGCATGGGCGATGGCCAACGGCTGCGTGCGCGTCTATAGCGGTCTGATGGACATGATGAACGACAACGAAGTGCGCGGTGTGGTCGGCCACGAGATGGGCCACGTTGCGCTCGGCCATACGAAGAAGGCGATGCAGGTCGCGTACGCGACTTCGGCGGCGCGTTCGGTGGCATCGTCGGCGGGTGGTGTGGCGGGGGCGTTGTCCGGTTCGCAGCTTGGCGATTTTTCCGAGAAGCTGATTAATGCGCAGTTCTCGCAAACTCAGGAAAGCGCGGCCGACGATTATTCATTCGACTTGCAGAAAAAGAAGAATCTCGATCCGTCGGGATTGGTGACGGCGTTCAACAAGCTCGCACAACTGGATGGCGGCAAGTCGAGCATGTTGAGTTCGCATCCGGCTTCACCGGCGCGCGCCCAACATATTCAGCAGCGGATCGCATCGAATCAGTAAAGCCTGATTTTTTGTAAACGCGCGCTCACGGGGTTCCGGAGCGCGCGTTTTTCTATTGGGGCGAGATTCACCACTGTGCTTTCACGTTTAAACGGCATGCGCACAGTCACGCCGTTTATCGCGAGTTATTTCTTACCGCTTTGCCGCCGCGTAATCCCCGGGCCGAATGCAAACCCGAACGCCAGCAGCAATAACGAAACTGCCAGCACCGTGTTATTGCCACTCGTCACATAGGGCGTGCTGCCCGAGGTGCCTTGCACCGTCACATCGAGCGAGCCGATCGTGTACGGCGTCAGGCGTCCGATCACCTTGCCGTTGGCGTCGATCGCGGCGGTCATGCCGGTGTTGGTCGCGCGCAGCATCGGTCTGCCGGTTTCCAGCGAACGCATGCGCGCAATCTGCAGATGCTGATCCAGCGCGATCGTGTCGCCGAACCAGGCGAGATTGGTCGAGTTGACCAGTACACCTGCGGGCGTGTCGCTCTCGCGAATGTTTCGCGCAATCTCCTCGCCGAAAATATCCTCGTAGCAGATGTCGACCGAGACCGGCTGGTTATGCACGATAAACGGCTTCTGCACTGGCGCGCCGCGCGCGAAATCGCCGAGCGGAATGCTCATCAGATTCACGAACCAGCGAAAGCCCCACGGCACGAATTCGCCGAATGGCACGAGATGGTGTTTGTCGTAGCGATATACGTCGCGCGTGCCCGGCGTGACGCCGAACAGGCTGTTCGTATAGTCGATCACCTGGCCTTCCGGCGTAATCGTGCCGCCGATCGCGCCGAACACGATCGCAGTGCCGGTCGTGTCCGAAAAGTTGCGCACCGCCGACGCGAACTGCGGCGGCAATTGCTGCGCGAGCACCGGAATGGCGGTTTCCGGCGTGACAATCAGGTCGGCGGGCTTCGACGTGATCATCTGCTGATACTGGTCGATCGCGGCGCGCATGCCGGATTCTTCGAACTTCATTTCCTGTTTGACGTTGCCTTGCAGGAGGCGCACCGTCAGCGGTGCGTTGGCGGGCAGGGTCCATTGCGCGAGCGGCAGCAGCAGGCCGGCCGCGATCAGCGCAACCGCGATTCCCGCCGGCATAGCAACGCGTGCGACGCCGCGTTTGCCCTCATTGCCGCCGTCGGCGGTATCGAGCTGCCCGCGCGAAGGCAACAGCGGCATCAGCGCCTGCACGATCAAAGCCGCGACCAGCGCCAGCATCCAGCCGACGCCGTACACGCCCGCCATGGGCGCAAACCCGGCGAACGGCCCGTCAACCTGCGCATAACCGCTCGCGAGCCACGGAAAACCGGTGAACACGGTGCCGCGCAGCCATTCACCGATCGCCCACGCGCTCGCAAACGCCAGCGCGCCGTGCCAGGTCGGCGAGAACGGCTTGTCGGTATCGGCCGCGCCGTTGCGCGCGTGCCCCGCGCAGAACGACCAGACGCCGGCAGCCAGCGCCGGATACACCGCCAGATACAGCGTGAACAGCACGACCGCGGCGCCCGCCAGCGGTGCGGCCATGCCACCGTAGTCGTGCATGCTGACGTACAGCCACCATACGCCGGTGACGTAGTTGCCGAAGCCGAATGCGCCGCCCGTCAGCGCGGCGCTTTTCCAGCCGGTCGTGCGCGTGAGCCATGCGAAAAAGAACGCGAAGATCACGAGTTCGAGCCAGCCGCCATGAGGCGTTGGCGCGAAAGACAGCGTATTGGCCGCACCAGCGACCAGCGCGACGAGGTAATGCCAGCGGGGCAGTGCACGGCCGCGCGCTTCCCGGGTGGCAGGGGCGGCAGAGGCACTCACGCCGCGGCGCGAACGGGATGTAATCGGGTCGGCCATTGTTGCGCGGTCGGCGTGAGGAGTTGAAGAAGCGAGGAAAAGGAGCGGATCAGGTCTGCACGTGCTGTGCTTCGCGCTCGCGCTGGCCGGCGAGCGGGTCGCGGCGCACCAGCAGCATGTGAATCTGGCGGGCGTCGCCGCGCAGAATCTCGAAGATCAGATCGTCGAGGCGGACTTTTTCGCCGCGATGCGGCACCCGTCCGAAATGATGCGTGACGAGACCGCCGATCGTATCGACTTCGTCGTCCGGGAAATGCGTGCCGAAGGACTCGTTGAACTGCTCGATCTCCGTGAGCGCGCGCACGCGGAAGCGGCCGTCCGGCGAGGCGATGATGTTGCCGCTTTCCTCGTCGAAATCGTATTCGTCTTCGATATCGCCGACGATCTGTTCCAGCACGTCTTCGATCGTGATCAGGCCGGCCACGCCGCCGTATTCGTCGACCACCACCGCGAGGTGATTGCGATTCACGCGGAAGTCGTGCAGCAGCACATTCAGGCGCTTGGACTCCGGAATGAAGACAGCGGGGCGCAGCATGCCGCGCACGTCGAATTCGTCTTCGGCGTAGTAGCGCAGCAGATCTTTCGCGAGCAGCACGCCAATGATGTTGTCGCGATTGCCTTCGAACACCGGATAGCGCGAGTGCGCCTTTTCCAGCACGTAGGGAATGAATTCAGCGGGGTTGTCCGCGATGTTGATCGCGTCCATTTGAGCACGCGGCACCATGATGTCGCGGGCGCTGAGTTCGGACACCTGGAATACGCCCTCGATCATCGACAGCGAGTCGGCGTCGATCAGGTTGCGCTCGTGCGCGTCCTGGAGGATTTCAAGGAGTTCGGCCCGCGAGTCGGGTTCGGGCGAGATGAAGTCGGTCAGACGCTCGAGGAGTGAGCGTTTTTCCTGTGGTTTGTCGCTAGTTCGGTGTCGACTGGGATACGTGTCGTTCATGGTAGTGCGCCCGGCGAGACTGGGCGCGCTGTTGCAGAGCATTAAGGATACACCAGGCACATGGCAGGACCGTGTCCTGCCGGGCTGGGCGATGAGCGAAGCAGTGATGAACCCGCCCGGCCGCGTGCGGTGGGCATGGGTCAATCCTAACTGATTACGCGAAGAAAAGCGTTTTCGAGCAAAAAAGTACGGCGTGTGGTGGAGTGTGGCGGCGCGCTGCAGTGCGTTCGGCTGCGCGCGGCTTATTGTGCCGATCCTTGGCCCGTTTGCCGGTCAGCGTCATGACCGGCCTCGCGGTTTTCCTCCCGGCAACGCTCGAGCAGCGCTTCGAGCGCGCGGTCGGGCATGCCGCTTTCGCGCAGCGCGTGCACAGTGCGGCTGACGTAGTCGAGCGTGGTGCCGTAGCGACCGCTCGCGCAGCCGAACACGGTTTTGACGACCTCGTCGCGCAGCTTGCCGGTATAGGTCGGTACGTCACGCCGCATCACGAACGCGAGCGCGTCGACGCGCCGGCCGTCTGCGAGCACGCAGGGCAGCCACGTCGGGCGATACGAACCCATCGGCATTTCACGGCGCCACAGCGCTTCCAGATGCGGCATCGCGCCCTCGGCGGCGAGGCGGAAGGCGATGCCGGAGCACGAGCCGCCGCGATCGAGCGCGAGCACGAGGCCCGGCTGTTCGGGCGTGCCACGATTCACGCGCGACCACAGATACAGTCCGCGGTGATAACCGTGCACTTTCGAGCGGGCCGCTTCGACGGAAGGCAGACCGGGATTCCAGATCAGCGAACCATAACCGAACAGCCACAGATCGCTCTTGCGGTCCCAGTCGCGCAACGTGCATTCGAGCGACGCGCGCAACTCCTCGTCCGTCAGCAGCCGCGGTTCGCCGAGCGCGGGCGGGTAGTCCGGGCAGGGCGTGGTTCGCGTATCGGTTTCAGGGGAGGACGTGCTCACGGTGGTTTCTGACGGAGAGGGTAAAGAGGTTGGGAAAGACTATTGGTAAGGATCCGGGAACCCGAGCTTGCCGAGAATTTCGGTTTCGATCGCTTCCATCTCCTCGGCTTCTTCCTCGACCTCGTGGTCGTAGCCTTGCGCATGGAGGGTGCCGTGCACCAGCAGATGCGCGTAGTGCGCGATCAGCGGCTTACCCTGTTCGGCGGCTTCTTTTTCGACCACCGGACAGCACAGGATCAGATCGCCCGTCACCGGATCGTCTTCCGATTCGGCGTACGCAAACGTCAGCACATTGGTCGAGTAATCCTTGCCGCGATAGGTGCGGTTCAGCGTGCGGCCTTCGTCGGCATCGACGAAACGCACGGTCAGCTCGCCGTCCGCGAAGAGCGCCGCCTTGATCCAGCCGGCCACGGTGGCGCGCGGCAGCAGCGCCTTATGTTCCGGCCAGGTCTTGGCGGCAGGGAATTGCAGATTCAACGTCAGTTTCGGTGCGCGGCTCATGCTTGTTCGGTTTGTTGCCTGGTTTGCTGCGGCCTGTCCAGTGGAGTTCGGCGCAAAATTAACGACGTAAATCAACGACGCAATCTAGCGCGAATCCGCCGGACTGGCGGTTTTCTGCGAATGCGCATCGTACGCCTCCACAATTCGCGCGACCAGCGGATGCCGCACCACGTCCGCGCTCGTGAAGCGGGTGAGCGCAATGCCGCGCACGTCCGCCAGCACCTGCTGCGCTTCGATCAGCCCGCTCTTCGCGCCACGCGGCAAGTCGACCTGGGTCGTGTCGCCGGTGACCACCGCCTTCGAGCCGAAGCCGATCCGCGTGAGGAACATTTTCATCTGTTCGGGCGTGGTGTTCTGCGCCTCGTCGAGGATGATGAACGCGTGATTCAGCGTGCGGCCGCGCATGTAGGCGAGCGGCGCGATTTCGATCATCTGCCGCTCGAACATCTTGGCGGTCTTGTCGAAGCCGAGCAGGTCGTATAGCGCGTCATACAAAGGACGCAGATACGGATCGACCTTCTGCGCCAGATCGCCCGGCAGGAAGCCAAGGCGTTCGCCCGCTTCGACGGCCGGACGCGTCAACACGATGCGTTTGACCTGGTCGCGCTCCAGCGCGTCCACCGCGCAAGCCACCGCGAGATAGGTCTTGCCCGTTCCGGCGGGACCGATGCCGAAAGTCACGTCGTGCGAAATGATCTGCTTCAGATACTCGCGTTGCATCGGCGTGCGGCCGCGCAGATCGGCGCGGCGTGTGTACAGCTTCGGGCCGAGTTCTTCGAGATCGTCGTCACCGCTGTCGGCGGGCTGGTCGAACGGGTGATCCGGATTGCCCGGAAAGCGCGGGTCCAGCGCTTCCGTGCCATGGCCGTTGCCGTTCGCGCGATGGCGTGCCGGCTGACGCACTTCAACGAGCGCGAGCTGGATGTCGTCGACCGACAGGGGCTTCTGCGAGTTGTCGTAGAACTTTTCGAGCGCGGTAAGCGCAAGTTTCGCGCCGCGCCCGCGAATCGTGATGCGGTGGCCACGGCGTTGCAGCGTCACGTCGAGCGCCTGCTCGATCTGCCGCAGATTTTCGTCGAGCGGTCCGCAGAGGTTGGCGAGCCGCGCGTTGTCGTCGCGCGAAGCGGTGAATTCCAGATGCTGCTGAGTGGTCTTCAAGGCGGAGGATCGATCCTGTGGGGTTCGTGACGCTGGCTGGCGTCGCTCAGTGGGTGGTTGCGGGCGCGTCGTCGTGCACCAGCACGAGTTCGCCACGCAACGAATGTGGGTACGCATGGACGATTTTCACGTCCACCATCTGGCCGATCAACCGTGCGTGCGACGCGACCGGCGCCGGAAAATTCACCACGCGGTTGTTCTCGGTGCGGCCCGCGAGTTCGTTTGGGTCCTTGCGCGCCGGGCGCTCGACCAGAATCCGCTCGATCTTGCCGACCATCGAATCGCTGATGCGCTGCACGTTCTCTTCGATCGTAGCCTGCAAATGTTGCAGACGTTTGAGCTTCACTTCACGCGGGGTGTCGTCGTGCAGATTCGCGGCCGGCGTGCCGGGACGCGGGCTGTAGATGAACGAGAAGCTGGTGTCGTACTTCAGCTCGTGCACCAGCGCCATCATCTTGTCGAAGTCTTCTTCCGTCTCGCCCGGGAAGCCGACGATCATGTCCGTCGACAACGACAGGTCAGGGCGGATCGCGCGCAGCTTGCGGATCACCGATTTGTATTCGAGCACGGTGTAGCCACGCTTCATCGCCATCAGAATGCGGTCGGAGCCGTGCTGCACCGGCAGATGCAGGTGGCTGACGAGCTTCGGCACCTTGGCGTAGGTGTCGATCAGGCGCTGCGTGAATTCCTTCGGATGCGACGTGGTGTAGCGAATCCGTTCGATGCCAGGAATGTCCGCGACGTATTCGATCAACTGGGCGAAGTCGGCGATTTCCGACGAACCGAGCGTGATGCCGGCGCGGTAAGCATTCACGTTCTGGCCGAGCAGCGTGACTTCGCGCACGCCCTGGTCGGCGAGGCCGGCGATTTCGGTCAGCACGTCGTCGAGCGGACGCGACACTTCTTCACCGCGCGTGTACGGCACGACGCAGTAGCTGCAGTACTTGCTGCACCCTTCCATGATCGACACGAACGCGCTCGCGCCATCGACGCGCGCCGGCGGCAGGTGATCGAACTTTTCGATTTCCGGGAACGAGATGTCGACCTGAGCGCGGCCGCTTTCGCGGCGCTTGTCGATCATTTGCGGCAGACGGTGCAGCGTTTGCGGCCCGAACACCAGATCGACATACGGTGCGCGCGCAACGATCGACGCGCCTTCCTGGCTCGCCACGCAACCGCCCACGCCGATGATCAGATTCGGGTTCGCTTCTTTCAACTCGCGCACACGGCCGAGTTCGGAGAAGACTTTCTCCTGCGCTTTTTCGCGCACCGAGCAGGTGTTGAAGAGAATGACGTCCGCGTCTTCCGGGGTGTCGGTCTTGACGAGGCCTTCAGCCGCGCCGAGTACGTCGACCATCTTGTCGGAGTCGTACTCGTTCATCTGGCAGCCGTAGGTCTTTACATAAACTTTCTTGGTCATCGATTTTCGCCGGTCGCAGTGGTTAACCTGGGGGCGTCGTTTAAAAGGTGGAGAGAGGTGAAAACGTGCGGACTGCCCGCGGGGCGGCGCCTGGGCTTGCTTGAGCCCGCTTGAGCCTATTTCGGTCCACTTTCAATGCACGTTTGCAGCGTAGCTCAATATTATAGCCCTTCACCGGATGCGGTTTCCGCGGCCGCCTTGGCTCGCGGCCGCTCCGGCGGCAAGCCCAGCAGGCCTTCCAGTTCGTCCGACACCTGCGCGAAGCGCTCGCTCAGAAAATCGAGCAGCACGCGCACGCGCGGCGCCATGAAACGGTTGCGGTGGTAGAGCGCGTGCAACGGCGCGTCCGGGTAGCGCCATTCGGGCAGCAGGATTTTCAGGCAGTCGCTCCGCAAGTCCGCTTCCACGTCCCACATCGACTTGATGACGATCCCGTAGCCGCGCCGCGCCCATTCGCGGGCGACGGCGCCGTCGTTGGTTTCCCGGGACGTTTCGAACGGCACCGTGTAGTGCTGCACTTCGTCGCCGCGCGTGAAACGCCATTCGTTGGCCGGGCCGGATGCGGTGCCGAGCACGATGCAGTCGAAATTCGCCAGATCGTTCGGGTCTTTCGGCTCGCCCTTGCGTGCGATGTAGTCCGGCGACGCGCACAGCACACGGCGGTTCGGCGCCAGTTTGCGGGCGATGAGCGAGCTGTCCTGCGGCACGCCGAAGCGGATCGCCAGATCAATGTCTTCCTGCACCAGATTCGACAGCGAGTCCGACAGCGTCAGCGCGAAAGTGACTTCCGGATAAAGCGCGTTGAACTCGTCGAGCCAATGCATCAGCAGGTTGCGACCGAAGTCCGAGGTCGCGGAGATCCGCACCTTGCCGCGCACCACGCCCTGGCCGGCTTGCAGCGCGGCTTCGGCGTCGTCGAGCGATTGCAGCGCCTGGCGACAGCAGTTCAGGTAGAGGCGGCCTTCGTCCGTGAGCCTGAGCTGACGGGTGGTGCGCTCGAACAGGCGCGTTTTCAGCCCGGTTTCGAGTTTGGCCAGCCGCGCGCTGGCGGCGGCCGGCGTCAGGCCCATCTTGCGGCCCGCCGCCGACAGGCTGCCCTGCTGCGCCGCTTCCACGAACAGGCGGATGTCACCGAGGTTGTCCATCGCGATCTTTCAAATAGATTTGAAAATGCTTCAAATGCTACGCCAATTATCAAACTGGCGTGTTCCGCTCACAATGCACTCCTCGTAAACCCTTTGTGCTCCGTGCAGCCCACGCCATGCAACTCGATCACGCAACGATCGTCACCGCTGACCTCGAGACCGCCCGACGTTTCTTCGTCGACGTCGCCGGGCTGACGGAGGGCGCGCGTCCGCCGTTTTCGATCGACGGCTACTGGCTGTATGCGAACGGCCGGCCGGTGATTCATCTGATCGATGCGACGGTGCCCGCCGTAGCGGGCAGGGCCATGCCGCGCATCGACCATGTCGCCTTCCGGCTGGAAAGTGCCGACGAATGGGCGACGCTCTTGCGGCGCGTGCATGCGGCGGACCTGCTTTATCAGCTTGCCGAAGTGCCGCAGATGGGGCCGCAGCAAGCCGAACAGCAGCTTTTCGTCGCGCTCGCGCCGGGTGTGGTCATCGAATTCGTGACGGCGCTGCGCAACGCCCACCGTGGCTAACACGCTCAACTTTAGAACCTGGAGTAGAAAAATGCCCATTCCATTACTGGCGCTCGCGATTAGCGCTTTCGCGATCGGCACGACCGAGTTCGTGATCATGGGCTTGCTGCCCGAGGTCGCGCGCGATCTGACTGTGTCGATTCCCTCGGCCGGTTTGCTGGTGAGCGGCTATGCGCTCGGCGTCGCCGTCGGTGCGCCGCTGCTCGCCGTGGTCACCAGCAAGATGCCGCGCAAACTCGCGTTGCAGTTGCTGATGGGCGTGTTCATCGTCGGCAATACGCTGTGCGCGATTGCGTCCAGCTATTCGGTGCTGATGATCGCGCGCGTGGTGACGTCGTTCGCGCATGGCTCGTTCTTTGGCATCGGTGCGGTGGTGGCGGCTTCGCTCGTGCCGGCTGAAAAGCGGGCAAGCGCCATTGCGCTGATGTTCACCGGCTTGACGCTCGCGAATGTACTCGGCGTGCCGTTCGGGACTTTCGTCGGCCAGGAGTTTGGCTGGCGTGCGGCGTTCTGGATCGTCAGCGCATTTGGCGTGCTGTCGCTGGCGGGCGTGTCGCTGCTGGTGCCAAATCGCCATGATTCCGGCCCGGTTGGTCTGGGTCACGAAGTGCGCGTGCTGAAGGACCCGCAAGTTTGGACTGCGCTCGCGATGACCGTGCTGGGCTTCGGTGGTGTGTTCGTCGTGTTCACCTATATCGCGCCGATTCTCGAACAGGTCAGCGGTTTCTCGCCGCGTGGTGTCACGCTGATTCTGGTGCTGTTCGGCGTCGGTCTCACGATCGGCAACACCGTGGGCGGCAAGCTCGCGGATCGCGCGTTGATGCCTTCGCTGATGGGAATCCTGGTGGCGCTCGCGGTAGTCATGGCGATCTTCGCGCGTACCAGCCACTCGCAGGTGGCGGCGGCGATTACCATTTTCGTGTGGGGCATTGCGGCGTTCGCGACGGTGCCGCCGTTGCAGATGCGTGTGGTCGAGAAGGCCGCCGCCGCGCCGAATCTGGCTTCGACGCTGAACATCGGTGCGTTCAACGTGGGCAATGCGGGCGGCGCGTGGCTCGGCGGTCTGGTGATCAATCACGGCCATTCGCTCGATACGCTGCCGTGGGTTGCGGCAGCGGTTAGCGTGGTGGCGTTGTTGCTCACGTGGTTCGCGGCGCGGATGGATGCGCCGGCAAGGACCGTGGCGCAAGGCGCCTGAGTCTGCGTGGGCGCACCTGACGTCCACGGATCCAGATGTGGTTGAGTGCGTGTGAGCGTGCTCAACCACATCTGCCCCAGACACGCCCATATGAAAAATTCGCACAAGCTTTGCGAGAATCGTCCTCCGCAATGCTGATAACAGTGTGAAGATAACTTCGTTGGGCGCGGCGGGGCGCAGTGCTATCTTGCTTCCACTAACCGCTTGCCCGCCGTCCGGCGGCGCTCCTGGAGGCAATCATGCATTCCCCGCTTGCGCTGGTTCGCGATCCCACGGCTGACACCGATGCGTCGCCGCGTGCCGCTGAACCTTTCGATGCTCTTGAACATCTGGTCGGCGTGAATCTCGCCCGTTTGCGCGCCGAGCGCCAACTTTCGCTTGACGCTCTCGCCCGCGCCTCGGGCGTCTCGCGAGCGATGCTCGCGCAGATCGAGTCGGCGCGCAGCGTGCCGTCGATCAAGGTGCTCTGCAAAGTGGCATCGGCGTTGAAGGTTTCGGTGGCGGCGTTCTTGCGGCGTCATGCGACCAACGGCTTCGAGCATTTGCCGGCGGAGCGTTCGTCGCGGCTCGTCAGTTCGAATGGGCGCTACTCGGCCCGGCCGCTTTATCCCGACGCCGAACCGACCGCCGCCGAGTTTCACGAGCTGCGTATCGCGCCGTTGCATACCGAGGCCGGCACGCGCCGCGCGCCGGGCACCACGGTGAATCTGGTGGTCAGCGAAGGCACGCTGGAAGTCAGCGTGCACGACCAGCGCCAATTGCTGGCCACGGGCGACGCAATCGTGTTCGATGCCGACCAGCCGCACAGCCTGCGCAATCCCGGCGACACCGAAGCGCGCGCGTTTCGCGTCACGTTGAAGGCGGAAACGCCGCCGCGCTGGGATGTGCCCGCGCCGCACGATTTGACACGCCAGGCCGCGCCGGTTTGACGAATGCGGTTTTTCAGGCGGATGTGCTGTCAAAATCGGCGGTGAAGCCGAGATGTCCGTCTAGCCAGTAGGGGTTGCGCTGCAGGTTTCGCGCGACTGTTGTATTCTTTGCCGGCCGGTCAATCCGGCAATCAGTGCGTCTTCAGGGCGGGGCGAAATTCCCCACCGGCGGTATGCCGGCAGCGCGAAAGCGTGAGCCGGTGAGCCCGCGAGCGCCCGCTTCGTTCAGCTTTCAGCGTATCGAAAGCGCAGTGGGGTCAGCAGATCTGGTGAGAAGCCAGAGCCGACGGTTAGAGTCCGGATGGAAGAAGATGTGCAGATAGTCATGTTCGTTTCCGTGATGCCGCCAGAGGTTCGGGCGGTGCGCGAGCGCCGCTTTGCGCGGCGTTCAACGGCGCGTCTTTGTCTGTTTGCAATGCCCTGAAACGTTTTTCGCCCAACTTTTGCGATGAGCGTTTCAACTATGTCCTTTGCTACTTTTCCTGCTCCGTCGGTGATTGCGGATAGCGCGTCACTTGACCTCCCGCTGCTCGCCACCGAGCCCGTTCCGCCGCGTATCGCCGCCGCCTTGCAAGCCATGCGCGATGGCCGCGCTGTCGTCCTGCAAGACGATCACGACCGCGAGAACGAAGCCGATCTGATCGTTTCCGCCGAGCGTCTTTCCGTCGAAACCATGGCCTTGCTGATCCGCGAATGCAGCGGCATCGTCTGCCTGTGCCTGCCCGACGAGAAGATCCGCGCACTCGAACTGCCGCCGATGTCTGTCAACAACGAGAGCCGTCACGGCACCGCGTTCACGGTCTCGATCGAAGCGCGCGATGGGGTGACCACCGGCGTGTCCGCACTCGATCGCGTGACGACAATCCGCGCGGCTATCAGCGATACGGCGAAACCTGCCGACATCGTGCGTCCGGGACACGTGTTTCCGCTGCGTGCACAACCAGGCGGCGTGCTCGCGCGTCGCGGCCACACCGAAGGCACGGTCGATCTGGCGATTCTCGCGGGTCTGAAGCCGGCCGGCGTGCTGTGCGAGCTGATGAACGCGGACGGCACGATGACGCGCGGCGCGGATGTGGAGCGCTTCGCTCAACAACACAATCTGCCGATGCTGACGATCGCCGAGCTGGTGGAATTCCGCCAGGCGCTGGCGACGGCGCGCGAATGCGTCGCGGATGAGGTTTGATGCGTTAGAAAAAACCCCGCGCTCGGAAAAGCGCGGGGTTTCTCAGGATTCTGAAGCCGGCAATTGCAGCCGGCTTTTTTATTGCTGCATCCGTTAAGACTGCACGTCGCCAAACTCGCCGCGCACACCGGCCTCGACCAGCGCGGGCAGTTCATCCATATGCTTCATGATGCGTGTCATGCCCATCTTGCGCAGCGCGTCCGCATAACCGTCGGGGATGTGGCTCGCACCGACGAAAGCAATCGTCTTCATGCCCGCCGCTCGTGCCGCATTCAAACCGGCCACGCTGTCTTCCACGACGACGCAGCGCGAGGGCTCCACGCCCAGCGTCTTCGCAGCGAACAGATACACGTCCGGATAAGGCTTGGGCCGCGCGACCTGTTCGGCGCTGAAAATCCGCTCGCCGAAAATCTGCTGCAAACCCGCGCGCCGCACCGACGCATTCACGCGCGCCATCCGGCTGTTCGACACGACCGCGGCCGGCAGCGTCACGCGTTGCAAGGCGTCGCGCACGCCGTTGATCGGGCTGAGCGACGCCGCGAGTTCAAGCTCGACATTGTGTTCAATCGTATTGAAGAAATCGGCAGGCAGCGTGATATCGAACGACTTCTCGATGCCTTCGAGAAAGCGCGAGGTCTGCTGGCCGAACGCCGTCTTGACGACGGGTTCGAAGTCGAGGCCGGGGAAGGTGGCGGACAGCGTTTCGAGCATTACGCGGTCAGCGATGATTTCGCTGTCGACGAGCACGCCGTCGCAGTCACAGATGAGGTGGTCGATCATGCTTTAAAACGGGAAGCGAGAGGCACGCGAGCAAGACAGTTGCAAGCTCATGCGCGGAGATTGAAAGCATCATGATACGTGCTTTGACGCCGCGTGCGCGGCGCCTTCGCTTGCCGTCGGCGCTCATTTGCGCCGTGGGAGCGTGATCAGTGCGCCTTGTGCGGGCCCCATATACGCTCCCACGTGCGGTGCAGAATCAGTGCGCGTGCAGATACAAATACAGCCCTGTTGCCGCCGCGCCGCCCAACAACGGACCGCACACCGGAATCCACGAATAACGCCAGTCGCTGTCACGTTTGCCCGGAATCGGCAGCAGCGCGTGCATCAGACGCGGCGACAGGTCGCGCGCGGGGCTCATCGCGTAACCGGTCGGGCCACCGAGCGAAATGCCGATGCCGAGTACCAGCAGGCCGACCGGCAGCGCGTCGAGCGCACCGAGGCCAACTTGCGGCGAAGCCAGATACAGCACGCCGAGAATCAGCACGAACGTCGCGATCATTTCAGTGAGCAGGTTATGCGGCACGCTGCGAATCGCGGGCGACGTGCAGAACACGCCGAGCTTCACGTCGGCATCGCCTTCCTTATTGAAGTGCTGACGATACGCGAGCCACACGAGCAGGGCGCCCGCCATCCCGCCGAGCATCTGCGCCGCGATGTAGCCCGGCACTTTGAGCCACGCGAATTTGCCTGCCAGCGCGAGGCTGATCGTGACCACAGGATTCAGGTGCGCGCCGCTGTACGATGCCGTGACGTACACGGCGATGAACACGGCCATCGCCCAGCCCATCACGATCACGATCAGGTCCGCGCCTTTGCCCTTGGTGCGCGCGAGCAGCACGTTGGCAACCGCGCCGTTGCCGAGCAGCACGAGGAGCGCGGTGCCGATGAATTCCGCAATGTAAGGAGACATGATTTGGTATCCGAAATATAGTTGTTAGGGAAGCCGCTGGATAGGCGGCTTCGTTATGTCGAAAGGTGTCTTATGGAACCGGTGGAAAGCAATCAGGGCGTGTCGGCCCAGGCCTTCGCGGCGCGGATCGCGCGCTGCCAGCCGTCGAGGCACTCCTTGACGTCAGCGTGCGGCAGGGCAGGCGTGAAACGACGATCGAGCGCCCACTGGCTTTTCAGTTCGTTCACGTCTTTCCAGTAGCCGACTGCGAGACCGGCCAGATACGCCGCGCCCAATGCGGTCGTCTCCGATATCTTCGGACGCACTGCGTCCACGCCGAGAATGTCCGCCTGGAATTGCATCAGCAGATTGTTCGCGCAAGCGCCGCCGTCCACACGCAATTCGCCGATGCGAATGCCGGAGTCGGCCTCCATCGCTTTCAGCACGTCGAGCGACTGATACGCGATCGAGTCGAGCGCGGCGCGAGCGATGTGCGCCGAACTCGTGCCGCGCGTCACACCGAACAGCGTGCCGCGAGCCCGTGCATTCCAGTGCGGCGCACCGAGGCCTGCAAACGCGGGCACCAGATACACGCCATCACTATGCGGCACGCTGCGCGCCATCGTTTCGATCTCGGCTGCGTTCTTGATGATGCCGAGGCCGTCGCGCAACCATTGCACTACCGCGCCGCCGATGAAGATGCTGCCTTCGAGCGCGTAGTTGATCTGGTCGCCGATCTGCCACGCAATGGTGGTGACGAGATTGTTCTTCGATTCGATCGGCTTGTCGCCGGTGTTCATCACGAGGAAGCAGCCGGTACCGTAGGTGTTCTTCACCATGCCCGACTCCGTGCACATCTGGCCGAACAGGGCCGCGTGCTGATCGCCGGCGATGCCCGCGAGCGGAATCTTGGAGGCGAACACGGTGGTCTTGGTCGGCCCGTACACTTCCGACGATGCACGCACTTCCGGCAGCATGTTGCGCGGAATGTCGAGCGCTTCGAGCAGTTCGTCGTCCCACTTCAGCGTGTGGATATTGAACAGCATCGTGCGCGACGCGTTGGTCACGTCGGTGACGTGCAGACCACCTTTGGTGAAATTCCAAACCAGCCAGCTATCCACCGTGCCGAAGGCGAGGCGGCCTTGCTTCGCTTTTTCGCGTGCGCCTTCGACGTTGTCGAGAATCCAGCGGATCTTGGTCGCCGAGAAGTACGAGTCGATCGGCAGACCGGTTTTCGCGCGGACTTTCTCTTCGAGACCTTGCTCTTTGAGCTGATCGCAGAAGTCGGCGGTGCGGCGGTCTTGCCAGACGATCGCGTTATAAATCGGATGACCGGTTTCGCGGTCCCACACGATGGTGGTCTCACGCTGATTGGTAATGCCGATCGCGGCAATCGAGGTGCCGTTCATGCCGGCACGCGTGACCGCTTCGGCGGCGACGCCGGCCTGGGTCGACCAGATTTCCTGCGGGTCGTGTTCGACCCAACCCGGACGTGGATAGATTTGCTGGAATTCTTTCTGAGCGGTCGACACGATATTGCCGAGCCGGTCAAACAGCATCGCGCGGGAGCTGGTGGTGCCTTGGTCAAGCGCGAGGATGTACTGATCCTGCATTGTCTCTTCTCCATGTGTTTTATGAATCGCCGGATTGCTGACCGGCGACGGGAACGGCTTGTTGTTTTAAGCGGGCTGCAACAGTTTGAGCGTGTGCGTCCCGGCTTTGTCAGTAGCCGAGGGGTGAAAATTCGTTCGGGTCATGCGGGTCCATTCACGTAGCGAGGCCGTGTTGCGATAGCCTGACCCAGGTGGTCTGGCTATGCGGCTCAGCTAAATGGCTTAACTCAGTGACCTGACTAAATGACCCAACTAAATGACCCAACTAAATGACCCAACTAAGTGGTTTAACCAAGCGGCCTAACTAAGCGATCCAACTAACCGGTTTAGCTAGGCGCTCTGTCGGAACGGCTCGCGGGCGAACCATGCGTCAATGTCGTGTGTGATCGAATCGAGCGTGCCCGGTTCGACGTGCAGGCCGAGTTTCGAGCGGCGCCACAGGACGTCCTGCGCGCTGCGCGCCCATTCGGTGTCGCGCAGGTAAGTGAGTTCGGCTTCGTAGAGACCCGGCGCGAAAGCGCGGCCGAGGTCGGCCACCGAGCGCGCGTTGCCAATGATGTTTTTCACACGCGTGCCGTATGCACGCGCGAGGCGGTGAGCCAGATCGGCGGGCAGCCATGCATTTTGTTGCTTGAAACCGGCGAGGAAGCGCTCGAAGTTGGCTTGCGGAATATCGCCACCGGGCAACGGCGCACCGGCCGTCCACGAGGGTGTGCCGTTATGCAGCGCGTACGCGAGTTTGTCGACGGCTTCTTCCGCGAGCTTGCGGAAGGTCGTGATCTTGCCGCCGAACACCGACAGCAGCGGCGCTTCGCCCGCAGGTGCATCGAGTTCGAGCGAGTAGTCGCGCGTAACCGCCGATGGGTTGTCCGCGCCTTCTTCCTCGAGCAGCGGACGCACGCCCGAGTAGGTCCAGCGCACGTCTTGCGGCGAGATCTTCTCTTTGAAGTAGCGGTTGATCGAATCGCACAGGTACTGTGTTTCGTCGGCGTTGATCGCCACTTGCGATGGGTCGCCGCGATATTCGAGGTCGGTCGTGCCGATCAGCGTGTAATCGTGTTCGTACGGAATCGCGAAGATGATCCGCTTGTCCGGATTCTGGAAGATGTACGCGTGATCGTGTTCGAACAGACGGCGCGTGACGATATGGCTGCCTTTCACGAGGCGCACGCTGTGCGTTGCTTCCCGTCCGAGCGCGCCGTGCAGCAATTCGCCGACCCACGGTCCGGCCGCATTCGCGATCGAAGCGGCGCGCACGTCGAGGATCGTGCCGTCCGCGCGCTTGAGTTGTGCGCGCCATTCGCCGCCGGCGCGTACCGCGCTCAGCAGCTTGGTGCGCGTGAGAATCTTCGCGCCGCGTTCCTTCGCATCCAGCGCGTTCAGCACGACCAGACGCGCGTCATTCACCCAGCCGTCCGAATACACGAAACCGCGCTTGATCGAATCGACCAGCGGCGCGCCGGCAGGATGGTTGCGCATCACAATGCCGCGCGAGCCGGGCAGCAGTTCGCGTTTGGCGAGGTGATCGTAAAGGAACAGGCCGGCGCGGATCAGCCAGGCCGGGCGCAGATCGGGCATGTGCGGCATCACGAAGCGCAGCGGCCACATGATGTGCGGCGCGGCGCGCAGCAGCGTTTCGCGCTCCTGCAGGGCTTTGCGCACCAGCCCGAACTCTCGGTACTCGAGGTAGCGCAAGCCGCCATGAATCAGCTTGGTGCTGGCCGACGACGTATGGGACGCCAGATCGTCCTGTTCGCAGAGCAGCACCGACAGGCCGCGGCCCGCCGCATCGCGTGCGATGCCTGCGCCGTTGATCCCGCCGCCCACGACGAGCAAATCGTATCTCGAGCCTTGCGTCACCTGCTGTGTCCTCTGCGTCGTATTCAGAAACTGGTTTGGAAAAACTATTGAACCGATAGTGTTCGTTTGCGAACTTTAATGAACATATTCGAAAAAGTAAAGTTCGGTTTTCTTACGGACCCCTCTAGCGGTTGGCTAAGTTGGTGGCGTAACGCGTGGCCACGGACGATACTCTCGGAAGCAGCCATTTCGAGGTGAATTCATGCGTGGATTTTGGATAATCGGCGCCGCAGCGCTCCTGACGGGATGCATCAGCTCGCCGAGCTTGAACGGGACGATGGGCGCACCTTCGTTCGCATCGTTGCAGCAGATGTGCAGTGCCCAGACGGTCGACTACGGCAACGACGCGCAAGGCGTCTACGCGACGCTGTTCGATGCGTATGTGGCGAACCGGCGCGGCAAGTTGTCGAAGGACGATTACTGCGCGTTTCAGGCGTCGCTTGCACAGCATTACACGAGCCTCGGAGCGAGTACGGACCCGCAAGCGCGTAATCAGTGGGTGACTTTCTTCACCGACCAGCGAGCCAAAGCGTTGAGCTGGCGCGCGGCGGCCGATCCGACTTTGCGAGCGGGCTGAGTTTCACGCCCGGCGTTTTCCACCCAGTCCTTCCCACTCGGATATTCGCGTCGAGTGGGTTGCGCCGCTGACTCGGAGCTAACGCGCGACTAGCAGCGCTGCGGCTGCGCCCCGCGCCACAACATCCGACGAATCTGCGCGAAGACGGCCTCGCGCGTCGGCGCGTTGCTCCCTGCGGCTTGTTGCGCCTGTGGCAAAGGCAACTGATTGGCGAGCGCCAGCATGGTGAAGCCGTGCAGGCTTGCCCAGTAGGCGTAACCGATCAATTCCGGATCGCCTTCCAGAAGGCCCGCGGCGACGAGCTGCTCGAAATGCGCCCCGAGCATGCGCCAGGCGCGGTGCGATGCGGCCTGGAGTTCCGGATAGGCGCCATCCTGCTGCGTCAGATCGAACATCAGGCGGTAGGCGTGCGGCTCGTCGAGTGCGAACGCCACGTAGGCGTCGCTGACGGCGGAACGGTCGGTCGCGGGCGCTTCCTTCGCCACGGCTTCGAGTCGCGCCGCGAAACGGTTGAACGCCGCCGCGCGGACCATCGCAAGGATTTCGTCTTTGTCGCGGAAGTAGCGATAGGGCGTCATCGCGCTGCAACCCAGTTCCTTCGCCAGTTCGCGCATCGTCACGCCTTGCGCGCCGCGCGTGGCGAATGCGTTTTCGGCTACGCGCCGCATGGTTTCGCGGAATTGCTGGATGTCGTCGGAAGAGAGCGTTTTTGGCATGCGCGAAGGCAGAAGGTCCGTCGCGTCAATTTACTGCGTAAATGAATTGGGCACAACAAAGCGGCCGTTGATGCGGCCGCTTTGCTTTGTAATCCAGGGTACTAGGAAAAACGCTTGATGGCCCGCAGCGCACTGTCGCCGGTTTCGGTTACGCGCCATTGTTCGTTGCCCGACGCGAGCCGTTCAAGTTGCACAAGCTGGCGTTCCAGCAAGGCGTCGAGTTCTTCTCGCTCCATATCGACTTGATTGGGAGCGTCCTTGACGAGCAACAACGTGGCGAATTCATGCGGACTCAGCATCGTTCTCTCCATGTCAAGCAAACGCGGACGGCCTTGGAGGCGACTGGCACGATGCCAGTGGAGTCCGCTAGAGGATCAGGCGGGAGGTGCGGCTATCACGACAGGTTCACGCTGCCGGCACTCCGCGTAACGCGGAACGGACGCCGGGGAACTGGAGTGTAGTCAACCGCCGGACAAACACCAAAGGGGTCCCAGTAAATTTTCCCTTTGACAATTGCGACCCGCAGAGGCGGTTTGGGGCAGCGGCCAGATCCTTGATTTCACTCGAAGTTTCGCGTGCACTGCAACATGGCGGAAGACGCCTGGGATCACTCGGCGATATACACCTGGCAGTTGGCGGCGGCGAGCGTTTCGTTCATCTCGGCGGGTGGCGCGGCGTCGGTGAAAAGCGCGTCGATCTGATCGAGGTGACCTTGGCGAACGAGCGCCGGACGGCCGAATTTGGAGTTGTCGGCGGCGAGAAACACGGTGCGTGCATGCTGGATGATCGCCTCGGCCACGCGCACTTCGCGGGTGTCGAAATCGCGCAGCGTGCCGTCCGTTTCAATGCTCGACGTACCGATGATCGCGAAGTCCACCTTGAACTGCCGGATGAAGTCGATCGCCAGTTCGCCGACGATGCCCTTATCCCACGGCCGCACGATGCCGCCCGTCACCAGCACTTCGCAATCCGGATAGCCGCTCATCATGCTGGCGACATTCAGATTGTTGGTGATCACGCGCAGGCCGCGATGCCGGTTGAGCGCTCGTGCGACTTCTTCGGTCGTCGTGCCGAGGTTGATGAAGAGGGACGCCTGATCGGGAATGTGAGTGGCCACTAGCGTTGCAATGCGCCGCTTCTCTTCGTGGAACATCCGCTGACGCGCCGTGTACGAGACGTTCTCGGAGCTGGTCGGCAGACTTGCGCCGCCGTGATAGCGGCGCAGCAGGTTCATGTCGGCGAGCCAGTTGACGTCGCGGCGGATCGTCTGCGGCGTCACGTCGAAGTGGGCCGCGAGGTCGTCCACGGTCACGAAGCCGTCGCGTTGCACCCACTCCAGCAGTTCCTGTTGCCGGGCGTTGAGAGTCAGGCGGGGGTCTCGGGTCATGTGTCTCGGGTCGTGGGTTTTTGTCGGCGCTGCCCGTCACCGGCGCGACAAGCCGAGCCGGCAAACGGGTAATGCGTGAACGAGGGTGAGCGTATTGTAAGACCATCGCGCGTCTTGTCTGCCAACTCATGCGTCATGGTTCGGGTCCAGGGCGACCCTGCGGCGACCTATTCAGGTCATTTACGCATTTATTCATTTGATAAATGAATTTGTTTTTTGTGCCGGATCGCGCTGCAATCCAAGGCTCCGCGTTGTACCCCGCGTGCTACCCGAGTTTTACCCGTTCCCCATGGTTTCCGGCGTTATAGAACGCGCCGGACCGCGCTTTCGAGAGTGTTCGACATGACTGGCTTCAACTGGCAAAACCCCTATCCGACGCCGCGTCTGCCTGTATTCGCGCGCAACATCGTTTCGACTTCGCATCCGCTCGCAGCGCAAGCCGGTCTGCGGATGCTGTGGAAAGGCGGTAATGCCGTCGACGCGGCGATCGCGGCAGCGGCCGCCATCACGGTGGTCGAGCCGGTCTCCTGCGGCCTCGGCGGGGACGCCTTCGCGCTGGTGTGGGACGGCAAGAAGCTGCATGGCCTGAATGCGTCGGGCGTCTCGCCGGCGGCCTGGAACGTCGATTACTTCAAGCGCAAGTACGGTGAGGAAAACGGTCTTGCCAAACAACCCAAGCGCGGCTGGGATGCCGTGACGGTGCCGGGCGTGATCGCCGGCTGGGAAGCATTGCATCAGAAATTCGGCTCGCTGCCGTTTGCCGATCTGATGGAGCCGGCGATCGAGATCGCCGAGCGTGGTCACGCGGTGGCGAGCATCGTCGCCTACAAATGGGCGGCAGCCGTACCCGAATTGAAGGACCTGCCGGGCTTCGCGCAAACCTTCATGCCGCGCGGCCGCGCGCCGGAAGTCAGCGAACTGGTGCGCTTTCCCGGCCACGCGAAGACGTTGCGCAAGCTCGCCGAACAAGGTCCGCGCGCCTACTACGAAGGCGAGATCGCCGAACAGATCGCGGCGTTTGCGCGTGAAGGCGGCGGCGCGTTGACCCTCGACGACCTGCGCAACTACGAAGCGGATTGGGTCGAGCCGATCGGCAAGGATTATCGCGGCTACACCGTGCATGAGATTCCGCCGAACGGCCAGGGCATCGCGGCGCTGATCGCGCTGGGCATCCTCGAAAAATTCGACGTGAAGGAACTCGCCGTCGACAACGTCGAGTCGCAGCATTTGCAAATCGAAGCGATGAAGCTGGCATTCGCCGACGTCTACCGCTACGTCGCCGATCCGCGTTCGATGGACGTCACGCCCGAGCAGATGCTCGACGACGCGTACCTCACGTCGCGCGCGAAGCTGATCGATCACAAACGCGCCACGCAATTCGACTTCGGCATGCCGAAGGCCGGCGGCACGATCTACATGTCGGTGGCGGACGAGCGCGGCATGATGGTCAGCTTCATCCAGTCGAACTACATGGGCTTCGGCTCGGGCATCGTGGTGCCCGATAGCGGCATCGCGATGCAGAACCGCGGCTGCGGCTTCTCGATGGACCCGAAGTCGCCGAACGTGGTGGAGGGCGGCAAACGGCCGTTCCACACGATCATCCCGTCGTTCCTGACGCAGCAGGTGGACGGCAAGCAGGAAGCGGTGATGAGCTTCGGTGTGATGGGCGGCGATATGCAGCCGCAAGGCCACCTGCAATCGATCGTGCGGATGCTCGACTACGGTCAGCAACCTCAGGCCGCCTGCGATGCGCCGCGCTGGAAGGTCAACCGCGACTTCACGATCGACATCGAAGCGACGCTCGATCCGACGACCGCCGCGGCGCTGGAGAAGCTGGGTCACACGATCAAGTCGGTCGACGATCCGTACATGGACTTCGGCTCCGGCCAGTACATCTGGAAGCTCGACCGCAACGATCCGGAGCGCGGCTATGTGGCGGCAAGCGACAGCCGTCGCGACGGATTGGCAGCGGGGTTCTAAATGAACATCCCCGCGTCGCAATCCGCGACTGCATCCCCGCATTCCACGTCCGCGCCGCTTTCCAAAGCGATGGTGCGGCGTATCGTGTTTTCTTCGTCGGTCGGCAATGCGCTCGAGTGGTTCGACTTTCTGGTCTACGGTTACTTCGCGACCATCATCGCGAAACAGTTCTTCCCGATGCAGGACGAGTGGCTCTCTACGCTGCTCGCCATTGCCACCTTCGGCATCTCGTTCCTGATGCGGCCGCTGGGTGCGATCGTGCTGGGCGTCTACGGCGACCGCAAGGGCCGCAAGGCGGCGCTCACGCTCGCCATCGCGCTGATGATGGTCGGCACCTTCACGATGGCGGTGATGCCGCCGTATGCGTCGATCGGTCTTGCGGCGCCCGTGTTGATCCTGCTCGCGCGGCTCGTGCAAGGTTTCGCGGTGGGCGGTGAGTTCGGCAGCGCGACGGCCTTCATGGTCGAACACAGCGCGTCACGGCGTGGCTACTACGCGAGTTGGCAGTTCGCGAGCCAGGGTCTGGCCGCGATCACCGCGGCGGCCTTTGGTTCGCTCCTGACCGCGTGGATGCCGCCTGAGCAACTCAATAGCTGGGGCTGGCGCCTTCCGTTTATCTTCGGTCTGCTGGTCGGGCCGGTGGGCTATTACATCCGTTCGCATCTCGACGAGACGCCGGAGTTTCTCGCCTTGCGTAAAGCGCGTGAGTCCGCGAGCAAACATCAGGTGGCGTCTGACGCGAAGGACGCGTCGTTCAGCAACCAGTGGGTGAATCTGTTGCTGGCCGTGGGCATCGTCGCGCAATCCACGGTTGGCGTGTACGTGCTGCAGCTCTACATGCCGATGTACGCGGTCAAGCAGTTGCACATGCCCGCTGCTGCGTCGTTCGGGGTGGTGGTGCTCAACGGCGGCTTGCAGTTCCTGCTTTCGCCCGTGATGGGCGCATTGTCCGACCGCATTGGCCGGATTCGCATCATGCTGACCACGTCGATACTGATGGGCTTGCTGATCTATCCGATGTTCGCTTTGCTGCAGTCGCATCCGACGATCGGCTGGCTGCTGCTGTTGCAAGGCACCGCCGGAATTTTCAAGGCGGCTTACTCCGGACCGATGCCCGCACTGATGTCCGAGATCTTTCCAACGCAGGTGCGCTCGACCGGTCTTTCAATCGGTTACAGCATCGGCGTAACGATTTTCGGCGGTTTTGCACCGACGATCGTGGAGACCTTCATTCACTTGACCGGCGACAAGCTGGCGCCAAGTTACTACGTCCTGATTGCGGCAGTGTTGTCGGGGTTGTCGCTTGTCGTGGTCGCGTGGCGTATGCGGCGCGTCCGGCTTCTCGACGGCGTTCAGCCCGCATGACGGCGTGGCCGGCAGCCGTTGTGCTTCGCAGCGAGCCTTGTCGCGGTTGACGTGGAATCTCTTTTCAAGCCAAAGCCAGTTCTTCGAGCTGGTTTTTTTTTGCCTTGCGTGTGCCGCTTGTAACCAACTGAAGGAATCGACTACCGTGAAATTGGAACTGCGGTGGTTCGGCACGGTCTGTGCTGGGTTATCTGCAGAATTGTGAAACACCGGCTAAGATGCAGGATACAAGGGGTTAACTCTAATCAAGGCGCTGTATCTGACACGGCGGACCGCCCTTGCGATAGTGGGCGGTTTCGAGCGCTCCACGAGTCGATACAGCTTTCGGAGCAAAGACACAATGCACACTGAGCTGAACCATGTGATGCCCTGGCGGATCGAGGATATCGACCTCACCCGCATAGACCGTCAGAAGGCCGTCGCTAACGAGGACCTGCTGCTTCTGTTGTGCGCCGCTTCGTTTATCGAAAGCGGTACCGATCTTTACACCAGTAATCTGAGTACTTTCTTCGACGGCGACCCCGAAGTCTCGGCCTGGCTCAACCAGGAGTGGGAGCCGGAAGAAATGCAGCATGGCCGGGCGCTCAAGACGTATGTCGCCTACGTCTGGCCTGAGTTCGATTGGGACACCGCGTTCCGCAATTTCATGGAAGAGTATTCGCTGACCTGCTCGGTCGAAGACTTCGAAAAGACCCGCGCGCTCGAGATGGTCGCGCGCTGTGTGGTGGAAACGGGTACCGCAACGCTGTATCGCGCGATTGGCGAATGTTCGGACGAGCCCGTGCTCAAGCAGATCACCGACAACATTCGCACTGACGAAGTCCGTCACTACAAACACTTTTTCAAGTTCTTCAAGAAGTACAACAAGATCGAAGGCAATGGCCGTCTTGCGGTTCTCGGCGCATTGATGCGGCGTGTGATTGAGATCAAGAACGAAGACTCGGAGATCGCGTTGCGCCATGTTTTCGCGATTCGTTATCCGGAACGCGTGCACGATTCGGCCTATAACCGCGAACGCGCTGCGCGCATCAATGCGCTGGTTCGGCGCAATCTGTCAGCGGACATGTGCGTGAAGATGCTGCTCAAGCCGCTCGATCTGCCGGCCAAGATTCAGCCGGGCGTGCATTATCCGCTCGCCAAGATCACGCAGCACGTGTTCTTTCGCTGAGGTTTTTCTGCTGAGTTCGCGGTGTACAGATGAAGATGAATGGCCCGCTTGTGCGGGCCATTTGTTTTTCGAGGCATGATTGATCCTCGGCAGCCTTCGCAACCTCGGCAACTCGCCACTGACTGGATCGATACCATGAGCGATTCTCCTTCACCCGAACGTCCGCTCGAACAGAACGTGTTCGACGAATGGCCCGACTCCGTCCGCACGTTGTTCGACGGGTCGTCGCTGGCGAGCAAGACGGGGTTCACCGCGTCGCTGCTCACCGTCGATCCAAACGGCCATGTGCGCACGTCGCTGCTTGGCGTCGGCGAGTTGTACGCGCCTGATTCGCGCTCGCTGTGCATCGCATTGTGGCCACAGGCTCGGGCGGCACGCGTGATCGCGCAAAACGGCCGGGCCGCGCTGACGTTCGTCTGCGACGAGGCGTTCTATCAGGTGCAGTTGCGTTTGACGCCGCTAGCGGGCGTGACAGGCGACGATAGCGGCCTCGTGTACATGATCGGCTCGATCGACACAGCGGAGGCGCAGAGCGTGCGTTATGCGCGCCTGACGAACGGCATCACGTTTGAACTGGAAGGGGAAGGGGAAGGGGAGGCGGTGCTCGATCGATGGGAACGGCAGATCGAGCACCTGAAGCAGGCTGCCGCTGCGGCTAGCCGTTAGTCTGGGACGACGGCTAGCGAGCGGGCAGTGCTTGAAACTTAACGGCCGCGCTGGCCGCTGCGCGTCGGCTGGCCGCCACGCGGCGCGTCGTTGCGCGGCTTTGCGCCACCCAGCAAAGCCCCCGGATTGCCGCCTTGCGGCTTTGCACCCTGCGGTTTGCGCGGTGCATGTTGCGCGGCGCTGCCTTCGTGCGCCGCTGCACGCGGCTGACCGTCATGGCGCTGGCCGTCGCGGCGCGGCTGGCCGCCGTTGCCGGCCGGCTTCGCACCTTGCGGCTTCGGCTGCTGCTGACCATTCGCCGGACGCTGACCCGAACGTTGTGCGGGCTTGGCAGACGACGCGCCATCGCGGCGGCCGCCGTCACGCTGGCCGCCCTCGCGCTTCGGCGCACCCTGGCTCTGACGCGGCTGACGATTGCCACCGCCGCCGCCACCACCCTGGCCACGGCGCAGAATCGGTTCCGGCTTCGCAGTCGGATCCGGCTCAAAACCGGCGATCACTTCCTGCGGCACCTGACGCTTGATCAGCTTCTCGATGTCCTTCAGCAATTGCAGTTCGTCGACGCACACCAGCGAAATCGCTTCGCCCGATGCGCCTGCACGACCCGTGCGGCCGATGCGGTGCACGTAATCTTCCGGCACGTTCGGCAAATCGTAGTTGACCACGTGCGGCAGCTGATCGATATCGATGCCACGTGCGGCGATGTCGGTCGCGACCAGCACTTGCAGTGTGGCGTCCTTGAACTCGGCGAGCGCGCGTGTGCGGGCCGATTGGCTCTTGTTGCCGTGAATCGCCAGTGCGCTGATGCCGTCTTTCGTCAGTTGTTCGGCAAGGCGGTTCGCGCCGTGCTTGGTGCGCGTGAACACCAGCACCTGGAACCAGTTGTGTTGCTTGATGAGGTGCGTGAGCAGCTCACGCTTCTTATCGCGGTCGACCGGGTGAATCTTTTGTGCGACGAGTTCAGCCGTCGTGTTGCGACGGGCGACTTCGATCAGTGCCGGCGAGTCGAGCAGATTGTCGGCGAGGGTCTTGATCTCGTCGGAGAACGTAGCCGAGAACAGCAGGTTCTGACGCTTCGGCGGCAGCTTCGCGAGCACGCGCTTGATGTCATGGATGAAGCCCATGTCCAGCATGCGGTCCGCTTCGTCGAGCACGAGAATCTCGAGATGCGACAGGTCGATGGTCTTCTGCTGCATGTGGTCGAGCAAACGGCCCGGCGTCGCGACGACGATGTCCACGCCGCTGCGCAGCGCGCCGATTTGCGGATTGATGCCGACGCCGCCGAACATCACGGTCGACTTCAATTTCAGATACTTGCCGTAGGCGCGCACGCTTTCTTCGACCTGTGCGGCCAGCTCACGCGTCGGCGTGAGGATCAGCGCGCGCACGGCGCGCTTGCCCGATGCCGTGGTGACGGCGGGCATGGTGTTCAGACGCTGCAGGATCGGCAGCGTGAAGCCGGCGGTCTTGCCGGTGCCGGTCTGCGCGCCAGCCAGCAGGTCGCCGCCGTTGAGCACGGCGGGGATTGCTTGTGTCTGGATCGGAGTCGGGGTGGTGTAGCCGAGTTCGTGTACAGCGCGGACCAGCGGTTCGGACAAGCCGAGGGAATCAAAAGACATAAATGCTCTTTGCAATGCAGTTTCGCGAACGGCACCAGACGGCACCCAATGGACCCAGGCGGGTACCAGCGGGCACAGGCACGGCATGAACACGCCTCTATGGCGCGTTCGAGGCCAAAGCCCAGTTCCGGTCGCAGAGAAATCGGCGGCACGCTCAAATGCGTGCCGAATGCTTCAACGCGCTATGCAGACACGTTGACTGGCCTTAAGTTGCATTTCGCCGCCGTGGGATGTCACGCGACGTAGCGCGCAACACTGACGAATTGACACAGACTGCCCGCCAGTACGAACAGGTGCCAGATACCATGTCCGTGCCGGATGCGCTCGTCGTTGATGAAGAAGTAGATGCCGGCGCTGTAGATGACCCCGCCGGCCACGAGCCAGGCGGTACCCGCTGCCGGTAAAGCTTGAACCAGCGGGCGGACGGCAACGAGCGCGAGCCATCCCATCAAGACATACAGCACCATCGAAACGCTGCGGGTGCGTCGCCCGAGCGTCAGTTCCTGCACGATGCCGAGAGCGGCAAGCCCCCAGCTTACGCCGAATAGCGACCAGCCCCACGGCCCACGCAAAGTGACCAGCGTGAACGGGGTGTAGCTGCCGGCGATCAACAGATAGATCGCCGAATGGTCGCATTTTTGCAGAACCGCTTTGACACGCGGGTTGCGCACGCTGTGGTAGAGCGTCGAGATAGCATACAGCACGAACAGCATCGCACCGTAGACGCTGAAACTCACCACCTTGTACGCGTCGCCGTCGAGCGCGCCCATTGTCACGAGCGTAGCCAGCCCCGCCACCGACAGCACGGCGCCGACGAGATGGGTAATGCTGTTGAAACGCTCACCGACATGCACGGCTCTTTCCTCCTGCGCGGTTTCATAAGGGTTTGTACCCACATGATACCGGTCCTGCAAAAACGAAGGGCGCGGCCGCGTATTCCGCAGGCCGCGCCCCCGGTACATCTAACGCCGCTTAGTCGAGCGGCGCCGAACGCAGATCAGACACTTGCTGTGGCGACACAGCCGTACCATGGTTGCCCCACGACATACGAATGTACGTCACAACAGCGGCCACTTCCGTGTTCGACAGTGCCTGTGCGAACGGCGGCATGCCGTACGGATGCGGGTTGGCTTCCGTGCTCGGCGGGTAGCCGCCGTTCAGCACCATACGGATCGGATTGACCGCCGACGGCATCTGGATCGACTGGTTGTTCGCCAGCGGCGGGAAGGACGGCGGCATACCGAGACCGTTTTCCGCGTGACACTTCGCGCAGTTGTCAGCGTAGATCTTCTGACCTTGCTTCAACAGTTCGCCACCGAACTTTTCCGAGGTCTCGAGCTGCAGCGGTTCCGGCGCTTCGCTCTTCTGCGGAATCGTCTTCAGGTACGTGGCCATCGCGTTGATGTCTTCGTCCGACATGTACTGCAGGCTGTTGTGAACCACTTCAGCCATCGGACCGAACACCGCGCCGCGGTTCGACACACCGGTCTTCAGCAGATCGGCGATGTCTTTGGTTTCCCAGTCGCCGAGGCCGGCTTCCTTGTTCGACGTCAACGACGGCGCATACCAGTTCTGCAGCGGGATCAGGCCGCCGGCAAAAGCAGCCGAGTTGACCGGGCCGCCCATGGCGTTGATCGACGTGTGGCACATACCGCAGTGGCCGAGGCCTTCGATCAGGTACGCGCCACGGTTCCATTCGACCGACTTGGTTGGATCAGCCTTGTACTCGCCTTCGCGGAAGAACAGCGTGCGCCAGCCGATCAGCATGTTGCGCTGGTTGAACGGGAATTTCAGTTCGTGCGGACGGCTCGCCACATTGACCGGCGTGACCGAGCGCAGGTACGCGTAGATCGCGTCCGAGTCGGCGCGCGTGACCTTCGTGTAGCTCGTGAACGGGAAGCCCGGGTACAGCAGGCTGCCGTCTTTCGAACGGCCCGTGTGCATCGCGCGGTAGAAGTCGTCCTGCGTCCACTTGCCGATACCGTACTGGTCGTCAGGCGTGATGTTCGGCGTGAACATCGTGCCGAACGGCGTAGCCATCGGCAGGCCGCCGGCGAACTGCTTGCCGCCGCGCACCGTGTGGCAGGCGATACAGTCGCCGGCGCGGGCGAGGTACTCGCCCTTCTTGATCAGTGCGGCCTGGTCGGCGGGCGTTGCCGCCATGGCCGTGCCGTTATGCAGGTTGTCGCCGCCCGACCACAGGACGGGAACGAGTGCGGCAGCCGCAACGACGACGACTGCCGAGAGGGCGAACAAAGACTTGCGTTTCATTTGAGTGTCTCTCCCGGTGCCTTATTGCGGTTCGCTGCCGCAGGCAAGCGGAGTCTTCAACGAGCGGGCCGGAGCCGGCACGGGGTTTTGTGGAGCCTTTTGCGTGGCAAGCCAGGCAGCGACGGCGTTCACGTCTTCGTCAGTCAGGCGGGTGGCGATGGTGTGCATGCAATCCGGTGCGATGGCATGGCGCGAGCCCGAACGCCATGCGCCCAGTTGCGCGCTCATGTAGTCAGCATGCAGGCCGACCAGACCCGGGATAGCGGGTTCCATGCCGGTCAACGCCTTGCCGTGGCAAGCCGCGCAAGCCGGAATCTGTTTGGATGCGTCGCCGTTCAGGACGATCTGCTGGCCGCGCGCAACGATGGCCGCCGACACGGTCGGCTTGGCCGGCGTGGGGTAGGGCGGGCGTTGCTGCGAGAAGTACGTGGCGATCTGATGAAGGTAGTCGTCCGAGAGATACGTGACGAGGTAGTTCATCGGCGGGTATTTGCGGCGCCCTTCGCGGAAGTTCTGCAACTGGTTGTACAGATAGTCGGCCGGCTTGCCTGCGAGACGCGGGAAGTAGTCGTTGTCGGTACCTTGGCCATGGGAGCCGTGGCAGGCCGTGCAGCCTTGCACGCGCGCTTCCATCGTATCGGGGGCCTTCGGTTGAGTCTGCGCTTTCGCAGCGCTATAGACACCCGCGGAGCCGATCAGCAGAAGGGCAAGCAACGGGCGGAAAATGCGTCTTGAAGACACGCGTAACTCCATCAAAATCGGGGACCTGACCGAACTTCGAGCGGCTCGGTGTGAAGGGCAGCCGGCGCTGCGGCGACGCAGCATTCTATCATCGAAGGCTGATGGTGACTATTTGCCACATTAGAGAAGGTTCCGGGTGTCACGGCGATGCGACAGTTTGACGCGCGTCATCGGCTGGCAAGCGGGGCGGCCATCTCGATTTTTGTCTGCCGGATCACAGACGCACATGTCGTTCCCATGGGCCTGCATAACAAAGCAAGTTGAACCGACGCGCGCACCGGCCATCGAAGCGTACACTTCCGGGCGCGCCGGCGTCCCTCTGACGCGGACGACCATCGGCTCACCGTCTACCGTTTTACTTTCCACAAGCTATCGGCCTTACATGAAGCTATTCAATTTTTCCCGTCCGGCGCTCCGTGCGTTGACGTTCGGCGCCGCGGCGCTGGTCATGACGTCCACGGCTTTCGCGCATGCGCATCTAGTGTCGAGCGAGCCGGCGGCGAACGCCGAAGTGGCCACTGCCACTGAAGTGACGATCCATTTCACCGAGCCGCTCGAACCGGCTTTCAGCCGGATCGAACTCAGCGACGCGAGCGGCAAGCCCGCCGCGCCGACTGCGTCGCAAGTCGACCAAAGTGATGCAAAGGTGATGCACCTGGCGCTGCCGCAGTTGACGGCCGGCCGCTACGCGGTGCACTGGGTCGCCGTTGCCACGGACGGCCACCGTACGCAAGGCAACTTCGCGTTCATCGTCAAATGAGCATGGACGGACTGTGGATCGGGCAGGTCGCGATGGCCGCGCTCATGAATGTCGCGTTTGCGTTTGCCGTCGGTTCGGCGTTGCTCAGCGCCTGGCTCGCCAAGGACGCGCAGAGCAAGATCAACCCCGCACGGCCCGCCTGGTTGCGCGCGCAACGGTCGATGCTGACCGCCACCGTCGTGCTGGTGCTCGCGGATCTGGGCTGGCTGCTGTATCAGGCGGCGTCGATGAGCGGCCTCGCGTTGCCGTCGGCGATTGGCGTGGTGCCGACTGTATTGACGCAAACCCATGTCGGTTACGGCTGGAGCGTGGCGTTCGCCGGCGCGCTGGTGCTGCTGGGCACGGCCATGGCCAATCACACGGGCATGCTGCGCAATGCGCTGCTGTGGCTCGCGGTGATAGCCATCGCGGCGGGCAAGGCGTCGCTCGGACATGCGGCGGATGCCGGCCCGGCCTCGGCGGCGATCGGCATGCAGACGCTGCATGTGCTGGTGACGAGCGTCTGGGGCGGACTGGCGATGGCGGCGGGGCTCGCGGTATTGCCCGCGCTCGGCACGTCGACCGCGCGCGGGATGCTGATCCGCACGGCGACGCAGGTGTCGCACGTATCCGTTGTGGCGGTCGGGTTGGTGCTGCTCACCGGGATCTTCAATGCCGTGCGTGGATCGGGCGGCTCGTTCGAAGCCATCCAGATGAGCACGTGGGGCCATGTGCTGACGCTGAAGCTCGCGCTAGTCGCGCTCGCGCTGGTGCTCGGCGGGCTCAATCGCTTCTCGGCGCTGCCGCGCCTGCGCCGCACGGCCTCGACGATGGACGCGCATACCTTCGTCAACGTGCTCTATCTCGAAGCGCTGGCGATGGTCGGCGTGTTCGTCGCTGCGGCCGTGTTGTCGCACAGCGTGCCGGCATTCGCCGCGTTGGGCAGTTAAGGCTAAAAAAAGCGCCGCACAGCAAAGGCGTGCGGCGCAATACACACGGTCGCCCGGCGGTGGCCGGCTGATCCGTTACTGCCCTTTAGGCGGCGAGCGTGTTGTGCGCCCGTTTCAGCGTCTCTTCCGGAAACATTTCCTGCTGCAGTTCGCCGTCGTTGCCGAACCACTGGCAGATCAACCAGTTGCCCGGCGCGAACAGCACCGGTCCGCTCCAGGTGGCGGTCATCGGACGTCCGCCGGACCTGAGCGTCAGGACGTCGCCGGCTCGGTAGGCAGGTTTCGCGGGGCTCGCAGGTCTCTTTCGCGGTCGCATGATGAGCGTCCGTTCGATGAAACCGATCATTCGAGGCCGAGCCGATGTCCGAGAATCGGCGCGCAGAAGAGCGCGATCGCGCAGCCCGCTGCTTTGCCTTCCAGTTCCGCGCCTGCGGCACGTGAGCTGTACATGTGGGTCAGCAGCTCGAAGAGTTGCGGCAGGCAGTACAGCACCGCGGCAGCGATAAAGCATTTTTCGACCACCGAGATGCGCCAGCCGCGTTCGTACGCGAGCATCGCGCCGATGATGCGAAGCACGCCGAACACCACCAGCGCGCCGACGGCGGCCTGTTCGCGTAGCAGATAGTCTGGAAGGAATTCGCCCATGATGTTCCCCGATGCATTTGTCGTTTTGAATGCATTTGAGCAAGGAGCGGGCCATGCGTATGTCTGATGCCGAACAAACGGCTTGAAAGCCTTTGTGGGTAAGGCTTTGCGGGTGGTGTGACCGCGCCGGCAAAGTGCCGCGAAGGGCGTATTCCGGCCGGTTCGGTCCGGGGTGTTACGTAACTGAGACGGCACACGCTACGTCAGCCGTAACGTGTGCGCCGGCAATTACCATTCCGCGACGCTACCATCCTCATGGCGCCACACCGGATTGCGCCAGCGGTGGCCGACCTTCGCCATCTCGCGCACCTTCTCTTCGTTCACTTCGATGCCGAGGCCCGGGCCTTGCGGAATCGACACGAAGCCGTCTTCGTATTTGAAGACTTCGGGGTTCTTGATGTAGTCGAGCAGGTCGTTGCCCTGGTTGTAGTGAATGCCCAGGCTCTGTTCCTGAATGAACGCGTTGTAGCTCACCGCGTCGATTTGCAGGCAGGTGGCCAAGGCGATCGGGCCGAGCGGGCAGTGCAGCGCGAGCGCGACGTCGTACGCCTCGGCCATCGACGCGATCTTGCGGCACTCGGTGATCCCGCCCGCGTGCGACGCGTCCGGCTGGATGATGTCGACGTAGCCGCCCGACAGGATGTGCTTGAAGTCCCAGCGCGAATACAGACGTTCGCCCAGCGCGATCGGCGTGTTGGTCTGGTTGACGATGTCGCGCAAGGCTTCCGCGTTTTCCGACAACACCGGCTCTTCGATGAAGAGCAGCTTGTACGGGTCGAGTTCCTTGGCCAGCACCTTCGCCATCGGCTTATGCACGCGGCCGTGGAAGTCCACGCCGATGCCGATGTTCGGTCCCACCGCTTCGCGCACGGCGGCGACGTTGTTGATGACGCCTTGCACCTTGTCGAAGGTGTCGATGATCTGCAGCTCTTCGGAGCCGTTCATCTTCACTGCCTTGAAGCCGCGTTCGACCACGGCACGCGCGTTATTCGCGACGTCGCTCGGACGGTCGCCGCCGATCCACGAATACACCTTGATCTTGTCGCGCACCTGGCCGCCGAGCAGCGCATGAATCGGCACGCCATGATGCTTGCCCTTGATGTCCCACAGCGCCTGGTCGACGCCGGCGATCGCGCTCATCGTGATCGGGCCGCCGCGGTAGAAGCCCGAGCGATACATCACCTGCCAGTGGTCTTCGATCAGCAGCGGGTCTTTCCCGATCAGATAGTCGGACAGCTCCTCGACGGCGGCCGCCACGGTGTGCGCGCGGCCCTCGACCACCGGCTCGCCCCAGCCGACGATGCCTTCGTCCGTCTCGATCTTCAGGAAGCACCAGCGCGGCGGAACGATGAAGGTTTCGAGCTTGGTGATTTTCATGGTGTGCGTCTCCTTGCGGCCTGGGTGCCTGCGTGTGCGGACAATTTCGAGGATTCACATGCTACAACAAAAGCGCGAGTAAGTACTATTAATAGTACTATTGGCCAAATGGTGGCCGGGCGTTGGTAAAGATGCCGGCCGGGGCGGCTGGATATTCGCCGGGCGACGGCGACGATGAGGTTGCCGCCGAACGCCGGCCAGCATGCCAACGCCGCAACGGCGCCGAAGCCAGAGGTCGGCGGGTTGAGATGCCGGATAATCGCGGTCGTTCCGGGCTCAGTTCCGATATCAATAGCGCCGAGAGGCTGCTGGGAGAAAGCTATTCAGCACGATCTGCATGGGCGCGTCGCCCATCTGCTGGCGACCGCGATTCTGCGTGGCGACTACGCGCCCGATTCGATCCTGCCGCGCGAGGCGGAGTTGATGGACACCTTCGGCGTGAGTCGGACGGTGTTGCGCGAGGCGCTGCGTACGCTGACGTCGAAAGGGCTGATCGAATCGCGGCCACGGGTGGGCACACGGGTGCGGCCGAAACACGCGTGGAATCTGCTCGATGTCGATGTGCTCGACTGGTATTCGCGCGTCGCCGAGCCGATGGCCTTCGCGCTCAAGCTGCAGGAAATGCGCGAGATGATCGAGCCGTATGCGGCGGGTCTGGCGGCGGCCTCGCATACGGACGGCACCTTCAATGCGCTCGCGGCAGCGCATGCGTCGATGGTCGGGGCGCGTAACGTCGATGAATGGGTGCGCGCCGATCTGCAATTTCATCTGAGCGTGCTGACGGCTTGCAGCAACGAATTGCTGATCCCGCTCGGCACGCTAATCGAGCGCACATTGGAAGCGCAGCTACGCCTGAACGCGAAACGCGCAGACGTGTTCAACGCGTCGCTGGCCGAACACACGGCGGTGTTCGAAGCGATCCGCGACCGTGATGCAACGGCGGCGCGAGACGCAATGGCGGGATTGCTGGGCGTAACGCGAGGAAGAATCGAAGCGTGAGTGTGACGCGAAAGCTGTGCCGCTCCCGCTTGACGCCATCATCGTGCTCAATCCATTGCCGCGTGCGCCACTGATGCATCCGGCGCCTGGCGCGCTGGGCGGATCAACAGCAGCAGCGGAATGACCAGTAGCGTCGCCACGAACATCAGCTTGAAGTCGTTCAGATAGGCGATCATCGACGCCTGCTGCGTGATCGACGCATTCAGCACCGCCAGGTCGTAATTCGAGCCGCTATTGAGCATCGACTGGATTGCCGGATTGAACGGCGTGACATTCGCTGCGAGGTCAGCATGCGAGACCTGCGTGTTGCGGGTCATCAGCGTCTGCACGATCGAAATGCCGATACTGCTGCCGATGTTGCGCATCAGGCTGTACGTCGCAGTGCCGTCGGCGCGCAGTTCGGGCATAAGCGTGGAGAAGGTCAGCGCGCTCAATGGCACGAACACGAGGCCGAGACCAAAGCCCTGCACCACGCCGGGCCAGACGATGTCCGACTCCGACAGCACGATCGTGTAATGCATCATCTGCCACAGTGCGAACGCGGAGATCAGGAAGCCGGCGAGCAGGAGAAGCCGCGCGTCGATCCGCTTCAATAGCCGTCCGGCGAACAGCATCGCGACCATGGTTCCCGCGCCGCTCGGCGCCGTGACGAGGCCCGTGGTCGCGACGGGATAGTTCATCAGGTTTTGCAGCATTGGCGGCAGCAACGCGCGCGTCGCATACATCACCGCGCCGATCACGAAGATGAAGAACGTGCCGGTGGCGAAGTTCGGGTCCTTCAGCAACTCATATTTGAAGAACGATTTCTTGCCGACCGTCGCCGTATGCACGAGGAAGAACGCGAAGCTGATCGCAGCGACCAGCGCCTCGATGACAATCTCATTCGAACCGAACCAGTCGAGTTGCTCGCCGCGGTCGAGCATTGCCTGCAGCGCGCCAATCGCGAGACCCAGGGTGGCAAAGCCGAACGCGTCGAATTTCGCGTCGTGCTTCGGTTCACGCGCGGGCAGGAAGGTCGCTACGCCGAACAGCGCAAACGCGCCGATCGGCACGTTGATGAAAAACACCCAGCGCCAGTTGTAGCTATCGGTGAGCCAGCCGCCGAGCGTCGGCCCGAGAATCGGTCCGACCATCACGCCCATGCCCCACACCGCCATCGCCTGGCCCTGCTTTTCGCGCGGATTGATGTCGAGCAGGATCGACTGCGACAGCGGCACCAGCGAGGCCCCGAAAATCCCCTGCAGCAAACGCGATGCGACGATCTGCGTCAGCGTTTCCGACAAGCCGCATAGCGCCGAGGCCACCGTGAAGCCGCCGATCGAGAAGATCAGCAGCCGCTTGACGCTCAGCCGGTCGGACAGCCAGCCGGTCAGCGGCGTTGCGATCGCGGCCGCGACGATGTACGAGGTCAGCACCCACGTGATCTCATCCTGCGACGCCGACAGCGTGCCCTGCATGTGAGGCAGCGCGACGTTGGCGATGGTGCTGTCGAGCGTCTGGATCAGCGTCGCGAGCATGATCGAGATGGTGATCATCGGCCGATTGAGCCGGGCGGCGCTCGTCGACGCGGAGTCGGTGGACATGGGGGAGTGGGACCTTCGAGATAGTAAGCATGCTTATTATATTGGCTGCAAGCGCATCCGCCCATCAGGATTTATGCGGAGCCTGAATTGCGCCCGTTGCGCCCGTTGCGCCCGTTGCGCCGGTTTTCCGCCCATTTCGACGCTGACAAACGGAAGCCTTTCGTATAATCGGCCCATGACCATCCAACTCGAAGAACGCTTCGGCTTTCTGATTTCCGACGTCGGCCGCCTGACAGGCAAGCGTTTCGACGATCTCGCGAAGTCATCGGTCGATCTGACGCGCGCGCAGTGCCGCGTGCTGGCCAACCTCGCCCATTACGGCGATGTCAATCAGGCGCGCCTCGCGGACCTGCTCGAAGTCGCGCCCATTTCGGCGGGGCGTCTGCTGGACCGGATGGAGGAGGGCGGCTGGATCGAGCGCACGGCCAATCCGGAGGATCGCCGCGAACGCCAGGTGCGCATGACACCGAAGGCCGAGCGCACGCTCGGCAAGGCCCGCAAAGTGGGCGATGAAATCGCGCTCGAAGCGCTGAACGGTTTTACCGACGAAGAAGCGAAGCAGCTCATCGCGCTGCTGCAACGGGTGCGCGGGAATCTCAGCCGGCTGGTGGATCGGTGAGCGTGGGGCTTGTCCGTTTTAGTTGGCGCAGGATCCGGCAAAGATAGTGCGAAGGAGCGAGCGTAAGCCCGCTCCTTTTTCGTTGCGAGCGTTAAAGCCGATGACTCGATTCTGCAAAGTCATCCGCCTATTTGGATTCGGGGGCGGCGCCTGACGGCTGAACCAGTTCGAAGCACGCAGCCTTGGTTTTTGCATCGGCCGGAGACGGGTCGATACATTTGAAGGCGCTCTGATCGCGCTGAACGAAAATCGTATCGGCCGAGCCGGCATTGCCGTGCGCGCCGTTTACTACGGCGACGATTTTGTAGCCGTCCTGCAGCAACGTCGAAAGCGTGATTGGACTGGCGCGCCACTGACTGTCGGGCGGCGTTTGGGCGTTGACGGAGAGTTGCGATGCGGCGGTGAAAAGCGCGACGGATGCGGTGGCCACGGCAAGCGCGGCGGTGCGGAACGTCATCAAGAAACCTCCTTGCAGTTGCTATTTGGAAGACCAAAACAAAAAAGCCGCTGACCTTGCGGATCAGCGGCTTTTTCTTGCAGTTGTGGCGAATCAGGGACTCGCGCCAGATGGCCGGTGAGCCTTGTCCGGCTTGGTTTCGCGGCTGCTAGGATTCTCAGGATAGCAGTTCCGGGTAGCAGTCGCGCATAGTTTTACATTCGGTTTCAGGGACGGTTCCCACTTCGCTTCCTGTCCGGGTAACGAGCCGCCCAAGGCGTACAAGCCCACCCCGGTGATAATTGCCCGAAACACCAGCGCTGGCGCGGGCCTTCTTTCCTGCCTTCTTTCTTGAATGCCGCTCTGCCGCGGTCTATCTTTAAGCTGATTCACTTCAGGAGATGACCATGAACCGCGCTGCGGTGGACGTGCATTTTGACCGCGTGCACATGTTCATCGACATGTCCGACGGCCCCGCCGTTCAATTTCCACTGGACTGGTTTCCCGTGTTGCAGGCCGCCACGGCAGCCGAGCGCGAACACTTTGCCATCTCTCTGGACCATGAGCAGATAATCTGGCCTGAAATAGATGAAGACGTGAACGTTCCAGCGTTGCTTTCATATCGGCCCGAGAACGCGGGTCGCTAGCGTTTCGCTGTTGAGCGTATTCTGCCTGGACCTGCAGCGTACGCGTGTGCGTTCCGATATCACGTCTGTCGGGCGATTCGTCACACCCCGCATACACACGCGGCTCGGGCGTCAATGCCGTGAGCGTCACTGTCGCGCAGGTCTAGCCAAAACATCCGTGTCCGTTCGACGGCGTCAAGCTGACGCGCTCACTGGGTCAGCCCACCGCCGTTCATCAGCGTGTCGATGAGTGGGCACGAAACCTTGCCCTTCGACGTCGAGCAGCGCTGTACCAGTGTTGCCAACGCGGCTTCCAGCATGGACAAATCCTGGATGCGCTGGCGCACATCGACAAGCTTGTGTTCGGCGATAGCGCGCGCGGCGTTGCACGCCTGACCATCGTGCAGAGACAACAGCGCCTCCACCTCATCGAGCGAAAAGCCAAGCGACTGGGACCGCCTGATAAAGCGAAGCCTCGTCAGTACGGCTATCGGGTATCGGCGGATGCCGCCTGCTGGGCGGGGTGGCGCCGGCAGTAACCCGCGACGATGGTAGTACCTCACTGTTTCGATGTTGACCTCTGCCGCTTCAGCCAGTTGTCCGATGGTCATTTCCTGCATGGCGCGCTTGACTCCGTACTTAGGTACGCACCTAGACTAGACTCAACCAGTCCGAAAAGGAAGTGCCATGCGACCTCGCTGGGCCACTACCGGCTCCTTGTTAGCCGGAACCGCTGCCGCATTCGGGGCATCCGCCTGTTGCGCCGGCCCCTTGCTCCTTGTTGTGCTGGGAGTCGGGGGCGCATGGGGCTCGCGCCTGACCGCGTTGCAGCCGTTCCAACCCCTATTTGTCGCCATATCCATCGCGTTTTTCGCGGTCGCTTTTCGCAGGCTCTACACCAGGTCCGAAGAATGTGCGGTGGGCAAAGCCTGCGCGGTGCCTTCGGCGCGACATCGGCAGCGCTTCATTTTCTGGGTCGTGATGCCGGCTGCGCTCGCGCTCATGTCGTTTCCCCTGTATGCGCCGCTCTTCTATTGAGTACCTGCCATGAAGAAATTGATTGCTGTGCTCGTCGCGACGGCGCTGAGTGCATCCACGGCCCTCGCCGAGGGGCTTCGCAAGGTCACCCTTGACGTCACGAACATGGATTGCGCTGTGTGTCCGATTACGGTTCGCAAGGCACTTGAGAAAGTGCCCGGCGTGACCTCGGCAAAGGTCGACTTCGCAAGCAAGCGCGCGGAGGTGGTATTTGACCCGAAGAAGGTTTCGGTCGACGCGTTGACGAACGCCACGACCGATGCCGGCTATCCGTCTCACGTAAAGCAGGTGCAGTGATGGCTGCAGTCGTGCTGGATTCGAGCATCACGTGTCCCGCCTGCGGGCACAGGAAAGACGAGACAATGCCCACCGACGCCTGTGTGTGGTTTTACGAATGCGAGCATTGCAAGGCAGTGGTCAGACCGAAACCCGGGGATTGCTGCGTGTATTGCTCGTACGGTACCAACAGGTGCCCGCCGATGCAGCAGTCTGGCTCCTGCTGCGCCTGACCATGTTCACGTGGCTATCACAACGTGACCATTCGACCTGAGTGTTCTCATCAGCACGCGGATGTAAGGGTCCCGTTGCGATGGGTTCATCAGGAAGTGGAAGACGGCGCGGTCATGCCAGACGTCAAGGTGCGCGCGGTACCACTGACTGTATCCGGGGCTTTGGACCGGTACACGTCTTATTCGAATCACCCGCGCGCTAACGCTGCGTTACCCAGCTCAAAAGTCGCTCGCCATACCGGCCGCTCAACGACAGATAAAGCCCGGCGACACCGAGGTTCCACAGCAATATCATCGCGGTGGCGTCGAGCGGGTGGAGAATCGACAAGGCCACGGAAGTCATTGCAGCGACCGCGAGACTTCCTGCCATGATGACCGGGCCTGGCGATAGTCGGGCAACGTGGCGCAGCATAATGAGCATCACGAGCGATAGTGGCATCCCGACTAATACCAACGTGGCAAAGCATTTGGCCGTCTCGCCGATAGACATACCTTCCGGGCCAGTTGTGACCCAGTTAGTCAGGCAGCCGTAGCCAATCGTGGCGACCCAAACGAGCGAGCCCGGGGCGGGTAAAAGAAGCCAGCGGCGCGACATGCCAGGCACGCCGCCAAGAAAAGCACCCGCGGCGGCCAGAACACCCGTTGTCATGGCTGCAGCGACGCCGACGACATAAGGAGGTTGATGCAGTTTGACTGCGATGTCTGCACGTACCCCGTGCGCGATACCGACGAAGAGCATCACAGCTCCCGCAAACAATAACCAGCATGCGGCTCTCGCCGCAGGAGCACGCAGACGCCTGACAGGTGTTACGTCAGCGACCAGGACATCAATCAGGTCGGAGGTTCGGGTCATGATTCGCTACCTTTCTGCCGGAACATTTCCCGTAAATGTTTCATTGCTCGATGTGTAGCTACTTTCAACGCCGCAACCGACATTCCGCTTGCGGCAGCAGCCTCCTGAAGTGACATTTCTTCAAGCTTCAGCATGCGCATCGCGTCGCGCTGGCCGACCGTCAATTGTTCGATAGCTTCCCGTATCAGGCGGGCGTTCACTGCCTCTTCCTGTAGGTTCGCTCCATCAGCAACAAAGGTTTCCAGCTCATTTTCCATTAAAGATTCATGTGAGCAAACGCGTCCACGCCGACGCAGACCGTCGACGATGCGTCTGCTTGCGATGGCGACCAGCCACGGCCCGAATGGGCGGGACGGGTCGTATGTGTTGCGCACTGAGTGCACGGTTAGCAACACGTCCTGAACCGTGTCCTCAATGTCGTCGACATTCCGGATGTGCCGTGAAGCGAGCGCACGAAGATACGGAGTGATGTCTTCGAGCAACCGACGATAGGCATCCTGGTCGCCGGTTTGCGCCTGCGCCATGGCCAGGGACCAGTCCAGCTTGCCATCCGCACGACTGGCCAGTGGCGCAGCCTGCCGGGTCGGCGTGGACGAGCCTCGGCCCTTTCGCTCGGAGCCTTGAAGTGGATGAGGCGGGGGGGGGGGGGGGTGCCGGAGCCAGTGGGAATTTTGCTGCGCGGTCGGTAGGTTGTCACGCAGAAAAAAG